>JABAOF010004837.1_pt3 | contig 53361 bp, 49 predicted proteins | sample 7062171 | NCBI WGS metagenome assembly JABAOF01 (sample SAMN14538628, study PRJNA623070) | marine sediment metagenome | biome: marine biome [ENVO:00000428]; feature: marine pelagic biome [ENVO:01000023]; material: deep marine sediment [ENVO:00002113] | place: India: Gulf of Khambhat ... | reverse complement strand
GGCGTGTTAGTTACCGTGGGTGTGTTCGTCACCGTCGGTGTCGGGGTAATGGTCGGCGTAGGAGTATTGGTCGGTGTCGCGGTATTGGTTGGAGTATTGGTGATCGTCGGTGTCTTCGTGATGGTCGGCGTACTTGTTGGACGGCGGGTCCTGGTGATAGTAGGTGTTGGCGGGATGGGCGTCCTCGATGGAGTGTACGTGATCGTTGGTGTGTAGGTATTGGTACTCGTCGCTGCTATCGTGGAGGTGCTCGTTACCGTACTCGTTGGTGATGTCGTAGGCGTTAGGCTAGCAGTCGGTGTTGATGTTGGAATTGTAGGAGTTGGAGTTGGTGTTTCCTCAGCAACTGGCCCTTCCCCGGGCTCACCAAGCCCACGCATTAGATCCTCTATAAATGCCAAACGTAAGATACCTAATGAAGATAACGACGCATCGTCCCCATAATTCGCTTGCAGAAATGAACGTAGATTAAGGTTAACAGGGAGTAAATCCAACAAACTAAAGATGATTGCGATGATCACTACAACGACAATGGCGATCAGTAGTAAGATGAATACATTGCCAAATCGACGACCTTGAGAAGTTTGCTCTGCCATCGAGAATCCCTCTACGCGGTGGTCATGATCGAGCCAGGAATGCCGCCTTGCTTGTCTTGTACCCCCAACGACAAAAGTAGGGGCAAAAGCGCTCAATAATAGGTTGATTGATCCAATGTTAATCGGAAGATGGAAGTTTTAATCGGCCTTGCATCCGCATCTCGCTGGCATCGTGTAGCTTCCTAATTTCTTGTACGCGGTATTGCCAGCGTTATCGCCGACTTTCGCCCAGAGGTTTACGTTGAATGGGTCATCATCTGATGGTTCCCATGATGGATCGATTTCAACATAGATCGATCCGCAATAGTAGCCATCCCATCCTCCACCTTCTGTTGGACCACCTCCACAGATGGACAAGGGTTCCGAGTAGATATATCCCTCTGTGAAACCGTCAACATTATACTTGAGTTTTACGTAATTCAAACCGCTCGAAGGTGGCGAATCTATCACATGTAATTGAGAGACCTGGATGGTTACTTCACAAACGCATAATTCACCAGGGGACGGATCGATATTTCCACACTTAATTTCTGGATCAATATTGTCCTCAGGTATTGGAGAACTAGTTGGAGTCGGAGGCGGAGCACAGGGGGTTGAACTGGATGACGCTGTGCTCGTCATTCCTTCCAAGTGCCACACAAGGTCATTTCCATCAAAGAGTACAGCGAAGCTCGCGTCTGGATAACTTGGTGAACGACCGGGTTCAAAATTGGTAACCTGATTGCGATTTGACGGCTCGGGAGAAAAGTAATTCATATCGCCAATAGGGATCGCGACTTTGAATGCATTGAAATTTTTGTAGCCAAAATACGCCGTGTAGGAACCGTCTCCGTTGTCCTGCACACACTCCAAGATCGGCTTCAATTGAAGTATTTCTTGGGTCTTTGTCGGTGCAAGAGTCGCGGCAGGTCCCGAAGTAGGAACCGGCGTATCGGTATGAACGACTTTTGGCAGTTCCGTATTCGTCGCTTGAGGTAGCGGTGTTGATGTAGCCGGTTGGACGGACGTCGGTGTCCACACAGCAGTTTCGCTCGGCGTAGGTGCAATTGCTCCCGCAGGGAAAGTTGCAGTTGGGACAGGTCCTTGCAATAAACTATGTATGAAGGCGACCTTTTGTTGGGGTGGATTTGAATCCTGGAATATTTCACCAAAGATGGCGAGTCGCAAGGTTTTCAGCGAACGACCCAGGACATCAAATCCGTAATCTGCTGCAAGATGGGTTTCAAAATTGTGGATGAGGGGAAAATCTTCAGCGATGAGAGTGCCTGTCCAGAGGGCTGCGACGATCCAGATAAACAATACACAGAGGAACAAGCTGAATGCATTCACTATCCATGTTCGTCCCGCCCTGCCGTCCAATTTCCACTCTTCCTTGGCTGAGGATCTACAGGCTGCGCTCGACGGTTTATCACTTCATAGACTGTAATCGTTCGACCTGACTGCCGTAATTGAGCTTTTCCATACCGGCCAAACTTATAAATCCGTTGTGCACTGGCCAAGTGGTTATAGGTCGTTTCCGAGATCAGGAGTGTCTTAACCCCCAATTCTCGACCGACTTCCTGTATACCCCGAGCCTCTTGTACGGTATCGCCAATTACGGTGTATTGCAAATGGGATTTCTTTCCTATGCCTCCTGCAATGACATGTCCTGTCGTGATCCCTACCCACATTTCCAAGGCTGGCAATCCTCTGACCGATCGCTCACCATTCCATTTTTCGATGAATGAGAGCATATCTAACGCTGCATTAATCCCCCTCATAGCGCTTTCACGCGGCGGAAATCTTTGCGGATGGACCCCAAAATATGCGACCATCTGTCCACCATCAAAACTGGCAATCTCACCGCCAAACTTTGTGATTACTGGAATAGTCGCTGCATAACATTCGTTAACAGTATCCAGGATGGATTGAGGATCACTACCTACAATGCTAACAAAACTGCTCAGATCCGCGGAGAGGATCGTGGCTTCCGCCAGTTTCCCGCTAAGCGGAACCGACGAATCCAAGGAGTCTTCAGAAACTTCCTGATCATCCATCACATTCACCATTACGCTATTGTAATCAGGATAGTAGCCAGATCTCCGCAGTCCCTCGACCAGCGTATTGAATGAGCGCGCAAGAACGCCAATTTCATCATTGCCCCGGGTTGGTACCTGAGTATCCAAATTCCCTGAAGCGACACGTACAGAAGCCTCAGCAATCTCAACAAGCGGTCTAGTTATTGCATTGGAGATCAGCAGCCCAATGACGACCACAAGCACGAGGGCAATCGCTCCGTAACGTGCGACCAAGAACACATTATCAATGAGAACATCCTGAATCTCGGAGTGGAGAAGTGAAATGCCGAGGACACCCAAAGTTTCAGTACCGTTTCGAGCCTGAAGCATGGTTAACACTTCGAAGAAGGATGCGCCTGCAACATTGATCTCACGTACGATACTTTCCTCGACATCAACATTTTTTGTTTCTGCAAGTTGTGATGACGAGATAGCAAGTATATCTGTGGGGCTAGGTTCCAGAGAAGAACCCAGGAAGTCTCCATTTTCCAGATGATAAATGGTGACGTTCGCTCCAGCTTCAGTGCTCAGTTGTTCGACAAGGCTGTCCAGATAGGATCCCACCAAGACTGCACCAATGACCGCACCTTGATTATCCCTAAGTGGTCCACCGATGACGAAAACTTGCTCATCCTCACCATCTATGTTGATTACCGCCATTCCAACATGTTTATCCCCGTAGACATCACTTTCACCAGCAAGGACCTGGTTTACAATATGCCACTCGCTGTAGAAATCCTCGCCTTTAAGGACCTCATAATCTCCCGCCGATCCACCAGAACGAAGCCTAATTGACAATAAGCTTTCCGCTTCAGTATTGAGGATGATTGCCGTATCCACACCCGCGTTGATCACGAGAGGAAGTACGCGCGCTCGAAGATCTTCCGCATCACCAAGCGCAGCCGATTGTGCAACCCCCTCCGTATTAGCGATCAATCGCTCGACCTCCAACAAATCCCTCTCTGTTCGCACAATGGCATCAGTGGCTTGCTTGCCACTATCGGCGAGTTGTCGAAGGAACTGGAACTCCTCCGTTTGTTTTAGCATCTGGTTGACGATGAAGGCAGAACCAAGGGCTAATACGAGGGCTAGAAAAATGAATGGGAGCGTGATCTTCCAACGGAGGCTGAAGCGAACACGATCAGCAGATTTCGACCGGGACTTCTTCATGAGAGAACATCACCTGTAAAAACCCAATTCGAACTCGAAAATAATACCAATATCTTATACCCAATATTTCCCACGGGATACTTCAAGACGTATGGCTTGTAAAAGCTCTTTCCCGTTAGCCGATAACTGTCCGTCAATTAATTTCAGTAAGCTCACCAAACACCACAATTCTCTGGTTGTCAATAAGATAGGGGTAACATGAAATGAGTGTGACAGTAGGCTCCTCAGTAGGATCCATCACACTTACCTCGGTCGGTTCAACAATAGTAAGACCAGTTACCACATATTCATAATCCTGCACTCCAGTTGAGACGACGATTAAATCTCCAGGCTTCAAGCGGTCTAGATTTCTAAATAATTCACCGAAGATATCGTTGTGTGCCGAAAGGACGAGATTTCCAGACTCCCCTGGATTGGCGCTACCAATATGGTGGCCAACACCCTTCTTCAACTGCTCCCAGCCATCACCCTCTACAACTGGCTGTGGATTATTCCACAGCTTTTCGATGAATATCTGGCGTGCATGTTGAGGCCCTGGCGTTGGAATGGGAAGCTGAGGCATTGATTGGACGATGGGTTGAAGATTTTCCGGGATCTCAGCATTATTTGGTTGAGCCCCACCAGGACTATTGGGCGACGTATGCCCGGAGGGAAGCACTACCGCCGTTATCAGCGGAGTCTGAGTCGCAGTTGGCAATGCAACGGCTTCTGCCACCTCACGGTTTAAGGTTTGCCATACGCCAAATCCTTTAAAGAAAACAAAGACCATCCCAAAGACGACGACGATCTCTACCCACAACAGTAAACGATTGAACGCTCTACGAAATAGCCTGTTGTAATCGAAACGCTCCTTGACACCTTGTTCTACCGTCTCAATAGATGATGCTTCATCTCCCATATGATCTTCTCGACCAAGCGTAAGTACCCGCCCACTCTTGCGGAAACGCTGAAGGCGAGATGCATGAGCATCCAACTTTCTCCTAGCGAGCGCTTCCTCAAGCTCCTCGATGGAATAGTCATCAAAATGCTTTTTATCCTTCGCCATTGTCCCAATACCGTACCATATTTAAGCCCAGCCAACTTGCGATAGCCATTGTAAATACTTGAACATCTCTAATGTGCTTGAAATATACCGTGCTGATGTTGCACAATCAATGCCGTCGCAGGCGCGATTATACACGAAGCATGTTTTTACGCCGTAAAAACAACTTATTATTGGGAAAATCAATCTGATGATTAAGGGATTTGAGTCTCAGAAACTTAAAATGCAGGAAGAGATTGGAGACTGGAGACTAGGTACTATGGCTTCGCCAAAGCGGTAGGGATCAGATATTTTGCAGCTGTCAACAAGTTGATGGGTCAAAAAGTTGATGCGGAATGAGAAAATACAACTATCTGGCGACTGTCTACTGATATCTGATACCTGATCCCTGATTAACTGATTCCCTGTTTCCTGATCCCCTCCCCTTCCGCTTCACCCCGAAACTGAATGAGATCTCATTGCTGTTGTGGGTATTTGATAAAACCAAACCACGAAGTATGGTCGTGTGATGATCGATCAAGGATTTGATCTTTGCAGTTTAATCTCCCAGTGTGGCCACCATCACAGCCTTGATTGTGTGCAATCGATTCTCAGCCTGATCGAATACGATGGAATATTCTGATTCGAAGACATCCTCGGTCACTTCCATCCCATCCAAGCCAAATCGATGGTAAATATCTTCACCGATCTTGGTTTCGCGGTTATGGAATGCAGGCAAACAATGGAGGAATTTCACACCTGGATTGTCTGCTAATTTGATTACGTCAATATTGACTTGGTATGGCTGGAGCAACTTTATGCGCTCTTCCCAAACCTCCTCTGGCTCGCCTAGAGAAACCCAAACGTCCGTGTATATAAAGTCCACACCCTTAACGCCTTCAGCGACAATGTCAGTCAGTGTGAGTCGTGCGCCAGTTCCTTTTGTGATTTCCTTGCATTTTGCAACCAATTCCTTCTCAGGCCATAAGTCTTTTGGCGAGCACAAACGCACATCCATTCCAAGCAAGCAACCTCCAACCATTAGCGAGTTACCCATGTTATTGCGGGCGTCGCCTAAGTAGCAATACGCAATATCCTCCAAATGTTTATTGCTGTGCTCCATCATGGTTAGTACATCGGCCAGGATCTGCGTGGGATGAAACTCGTTGGTTAATCCATTCCATACTGGAACGCCAGAGTATTCAGCTAGCGTTTCAACTGTCGATTGGGCGAAACCTCGATACTCGATACCATCATAAACCCGTCCTAACACACGAGCGGTATCTTTCATCGACTCCTTATGCCCGATCTGTGATCCTGTGGGTCCAAGGTACGTGACATGCGCGCCCTGATCATAAGCAGCGACTTCAAAGGACGTGCGCGTTCGGGTTGACGACTTTTCGAAAATCAACGCAATGTTCTTATCCTTCAATCGCGGCTGTTCGAACCCTCCGTACTTAGCAGCTTTGAGATCAGCGGAGAGTTTGAGTAAAAACCTTATTTCCTCCGGTGTGAAATCAAGCAATTTGACGAAACTGCGGTTACGCAAATTGAATGGCATGACTTCTCTCCTTCGCAATTTATAACGATCCATCTAGTTTATCAGGATCAGTGCACTGTTCACAACGATATCAACGATCCATTCGATCTTATGGATGTTTCAAATGAAAATAATCCATCGTATCCGAAGGGCTCGATCAATGGATCTCAAGTGCTTTTCTGTTCTCATCTGTGTCGTGATAGATACGCCATTCAGCTACAAGATCATTCTCGATTCTCGCCGTCCAAATCGCGTGATCCGGTTCAGCACCTTCCGACCAAGTTGCATACCCGATCAGGATCACGAGATCATTCCTCGACTCGACCCTCAAAAAAGTATTCCTGTATTCCGGGAATGAGACAAAGAAATTTATCCATCCCTTTGTCATCGACTCCTTCCCCTCGTCGACCCTATTCTCTCGATCAATGAAGGTATGATCCTCCGACATCATTCCAGAAAGCGATTCGATATCTTGGTTGTTTATGTATTCATTGAATTGCAGTGCAGTGAGTTTAGGATCCTTTGAATTCATGGTATCACCCCTCTTCCAAATTGACTCCTAGGGTACATGGTTAGGATCGATCACATACTCCCACCAGTTGGTAGAAATACCATTGAGTTCGCCCTCATAATGAGGAAAGTGCTGAAACCACCACAGATGGTGAAGGCGCATATCACCACCACCCCACTCATCACAACTCACTTCTCGGCGCGTCCCTGAGAAATCGGGAAAAGCATACCAGTCGTCGCAATAACTGAGAACCCTCCTCGTATTCCCCCAATCATAATCACGCTCACTGTTCGGTGCGAAGTGGACGGTACCCACATCAGCACGACCTGGATGGGTCAAATCATAGCGAGTGAATCGCGTCCATAGGTTTTCATCTACAGTCATATCCTGGAACACGCGAGAAAGGATTGACTCAGCACGATGCCCGAGGTCTTCAAGCATCTCACCTACACCACGCTCATAGTTGAAACCCATGATCACAAACCGACGCGAGCAGTGTTCAGTCGATTTCAAAGGTGGCGCGTTACACCAGAACGCTCCAGGGCCCGCCATAATGGACTCATAGTAACCAGCATAGGGAAATGCAAAAAGCCATACCTCATCGATAAGATCCTTATCTATTTTTTCGATAATGTTGAAGTCTTCGATGATCTTGTGATAGTCAACTGCATCTGGCTCGTGGAAACTGATCTCTCTTCGCCACGACGCAATATATGATTCCGGTGTATAGGAAAAACCATCTGCCTTCTCAGGAAATGCATCAACCTCGATCCTCTCAACGATTTGGAACTGAATCAAACCATAACTGCACTCCACCACATCTTGGATGAACGCCTCCGATAATATGTCAGGGTCATTCCAGCCAAGTGCGTCATTCAATCTGCGCTCTCCAGCACTGGGTATCCGCGGGTTGTGGATGATGAGAAGAACGCGTTGCAGTATGGATGGACTATCAACGCGTGAACGTTCTGATTTGTTCATAAGTCATTGTGGAGCGAGCGTGTTGAAAGTTGATTGACAGTGAATAAGCTTATTGCAGCCATTTCAGAAGAAGTCCTGCGAAGGTCGCCAAGCCAACGGAAGAGAGAGTACCAATAAGGAAATACTCTGCGAAGGCCGGATTTTTAAACTGCGGATAACGTGCCGCGGCCTTCGCGGCGACTGCAAAACCCACAGCAGCAAGTCCACCTGCAAGGACAAGAATAAAGGTTAAATATCTTTCGAGGATTCCGATCACCTCGCCCGCACCCAAATACGGTTCAATCACATCCTTAACCTCTTCGGTACGCACCAATCCGACGAAACTCACTGTCATGAGTGTCGACCAGCAAAACAATGCTACCAAGGATGTAAGTAACCCTAAAGCGGATGTAGGGGCATTCGGGAGACGAAGTGGTGTAGCTGGTAGGTTGTATCTCGTCAACAGTAGCGCCAATGCTAGAGGGATGAGCGCCGATACAAATGGTATAAGGTGAGTCTGTGGGCGGGTGAGCGGGTAATGACCCTGTACTTCATTTTTAATACTCCGCCGTAATAGGACCACCGCAATTTCACCAGTGATCATGCCCACTGGGATGATGATCAGCAAACGCCAATTCCACTCACCCTTCCAAACCCACCAAAGGAGCGCCAGGATCCAAAGGATGATACGGGAGAGGCTTCGACCCCATCGCCAGTTTCCTGTGAAACGATCGATGGCACGTCTTCTCGTTTGGAAACCGTACTCGGTTAACACGATGGTGAATAAGGAAAACAGATATAGGTCCAACATGGATCTCTACTCCATGAACGCTTGAGCCGCTGTTAATGCATCCAGCCAATAACTAGTGGCCGCGAGGATGGCATCCGCTTCGGTGGCTTGTAAATGCTGGCTGACGGCGCTCGGTGTAACACCGAGTTGGGAGGCAATCGCCTTGCCGGAAAGTCCAGCCATTGCTAAATCAAGTACCTGACGCTGTCGCTCCGTCCAATCCCTGCGTGACGCGCTGTATAGTAATGCATAAATTGCGAAAGCGTTATCATCAGCCCCAACATCGACTTCAACATAGGTGTGCATTGCCTCAGCACGTTCGATCGCGTCGCGCGCACGGTGGAAACAGGGCCCGTCCATCCCCAAAGCTATTTGGCGAAGCTCTGTTTCCAAACCCCCAATACCGAGACCAAAGCGTAATTCGACAGGATGTGTGAATGACCTGATGTGGGCGAGAAGGCGATCCAACCCCTCAGCCCGCCAGAGTAAACCCTGGAATTCATCGCCGATAGTAAGTACAAATGATGCGGCAATTTTACTTTTAAACTGTTCGTTTACTTCAATGATGCCCCCACGCAGCCGCTCCTGCAACCCACCTCGGTCTGTCACTTCACGGGACCGAACGACGTCTCCAATCAGAGCAATATAATTATCTCCCTCCATAGCTGCCCTTCCTTTGACAACAAAACAACATTGGTTCTACCTTTGATTGAGAGATTCTTCCTTCTGACCAAAAAGATTCACTGCTAACCTGATAACACCTCGAAATTCACAATTAAGTTTTTATACTTCATTTAGCAACATTTTAGCTTATTACCTTAATTTGTGTCAAGGGGTAATTCCCCTTGTCATAGCATCCTTCACCCCCATTGTGTCACTGCGAACCACACAGTGTCGAAGCAATCCCCTCCTTCACAAGTGCAATCCACGAATCTGTTGGAGATTGCCACGTCGCCCTACGGGCTCCTCGCAATGACATAATAGGATCTCGGGAATTGAGGAGCTTGTCCTGAGCGAAGGATCTCGCCAGCTTCACTGCCTCCTCCTCGCAAAGACATCGCATGATATTGTCATTGCAAGCCCCTCTTTCCCCTGTCATTGCGAGCCCTGAAAGGGCGAAGCAATCTCCTCCATCACAAGTGCCATCTACGAGTCTGTTGGAGATCACCACGTCGCCCTACGGGCTCCTCGCAATGACAAAATTGTTTCTTGGATATTGCCGGATCGTCATAGGTACTCGAAGTACTGCAAATTTAGTTATTGTGCTTCACTTCTCCCAATTGAAGGTTAACCCCTAAATGAATAATGCGGAGGCCACATCATTGAAATTTTCACACTTCAACCCGCTACGCCCAACGCCTCGGTCGATATTGAAGAGCCTCTGCGAGGTGTGAAGGTGAGATACCATCCTCACCGTTGAGATCTGCAATGGTCCGTGAGAGCTTGAGCACCCTATGGAATGCGCGGGCCGAAAGCTGGAGCTGCGACATCGCCTGGCGGACGAGCGTCCTGCCAGTATCATCCAGAGGACAAAACTGTCGAACCTCTCCAGGACCCATATCGGCGTTGCAAGTAAGCCCAGTTCCATCAAATCGTTTACGTTGAAGATCCCGTGCAGCCTCAACCCGTTCGCGGATGTCTTCGGAAGGCTCACCCAGCCGATCGTCAGCCAATTTATCGAAATCAACCCTGGGCACCTCTACATGGATATCGATACGATCCAGCAATGGTCCCGAGATGCGCTTCTGATAACGGGTGACCATCGTCGATGTGCACGTGCATTCTCTAACCGGATCGCCGAAGTAACCACAAGGGCAAGGATTCATCGCGCCAACGAGCATGAAGTTAGCTGGGAACGAGTAGGAGCCCGCCGCCCGGCTGATGGTCACAACCTTATCTTCCATCGGCTGACGCAGGACCTCAAGCACACGCATTCCAAACTCTGGAAGCTCATCCAAGAAGAGTACACCACGGTGTGCTAGAGAGATCTCACCTGGTCGCGGCCATGTCCCGCCTCCCACCAGTCCGGCATGAGAAATGGTGTGATGCGGACTCCGGAAAGGTCGCGTGCGGACGAGGGGTGTATCTGGTGGAAGTTGATCCGCGACAGAATATACGCGGGTTACATCAAGCGCCTCATCGACTATCATAGCAGGGAGGATGGAAGGCATACCCCGTGCCAGGAGGGTCTTCCCCGCGCCAGGAGGGCCGATCATGAGGACATTATGCCCACCAGCCGCGGCAACTTCCAGTGCGCGCTTGACGTGCTCTTGACCCTTGATCTCACTGAAATCGGTCTGGACGATGACTTCCTCCCTATCGATCTCTCGCCTCTGGAAAGCCTGAATTGGAACGACGTCATTAAGGTGGTTCACAAGCGCAGTCAATGACGAAACAGGGATGACTTCGATATCGGGAATCAGCGCAGCCTCCGCCGCATCTACATGGGGAACCAGAACGCGAGCAAAGCCCTCGTCACGCGATAAGGCTGCCATTGGAAGCACGCCGCGTACATGACGCAATGATCCATCCATTGAGAGCTCGCCTATTGCTAGCGAACCCGCCAGTTGTTCCTGGAATAACTGCTCGGTAGCCACCAGTGCGCCTAGCGCCATCGGCAAGTCATAGGCTGGACCCTCTTTACGTAGCGCGGCAGGCGCAAGGTTCACTGTCACACGACCACGCGGAAAATGGAAGCCCGCGTTCTTCACAGCAGCTTGCACGCGCTCTCTGCTCTCTTTGACAGCTGTATCCGGTAAACCAACGATCGTGAAGGAGGGAAGCCCGCGAGCCGTGTCCACTTCGACTTCTACGATTGCCCCCTCCAGCCCGACAATGGCACAGGAGTGGACCTTGGCTAGCATGAAATCAGTCTAGATCAGTGATGCGAAAAGGTCAAACGGATTCATTCATCCTATATCCAGACCTTGAAATGATGCTAATGAAGAATCAGCGTGAACAAGAACTCATCAAGTCACCATGTGCAACACATAAGTACACCAAATCGCCGTCATAATCCAAATTGGCAATGCCCTACACAAATACAAGTCTATTAGGCTACCCAACCTTGCCTTAGTCCAAACTATGATGCTACTACCTGAATTCAGAATGAAAAGAAACCACACAACATTGCAAAAGAAGTAACCTACGCGATGTTGAAACATTGCCCCCATTCATTGCTACAATTCAATTTTTACCCCACGTTGGAACGAGATGTGAAATAAGCCCTGAGATGAGATTAATAAAAACCGCCTCGGCAAACCCTATGGGTCGAGGTTACCAAGGCAGTTTGAAGGACATTATCATCTGCAAACTTAAGCCATAGGTCTCATGCGTGGACTTCGGAGTTTTCCAACCTCCTATCAGTCCCTGCTTGCTTAATTGCTTTCTCTAATAACTGCTCGTTATCCAGACTCTCAAAATAATCATAATAACCTTCAACGTTCACGGTCCCGACTTCTCCTAACCATTCTGGCTTCATTTCAGGCACTACGAATTCCTCACTGACTGTCTCGGGAGAAATTTGGGGCAATTCCTCTGGAGAAGACAAAACTGCATTCTGGATCATAAGATCGGTCATGACTTCCCTTGACATTTTGTTGAATTCCGCTTCGCGCCTATACGGTCCCATGATGATCCACAGATTCACCAACCCTAGGAAAACAATAACTATTCCAGCGCTGCCTGTGTTTAATTCCATATCCCCAATGGTGAGTTCTGTGGTTCCCTGGATGCCCATGAATATGAGGACGATACCAGAGATAATCAAGATGACGGATAGAGCCAGCCCAACGTAGAAACCGATTTGTGATCGGGTCGTCATATCTCACCCCCAATATGCCGGTTATGAATACAATACCATACTTCTTCCGAAGGGCACGTCGTTATTTTGTATTCGATATCTCTCGTTATTAATAGGATTTCCTCCAATTGCATGTCATTCTGAGGGAGCCGTGAGGCGACCGAAGAATCTCATTTTTCCGTATGTTCATACCACCTATCCCAAAAACGAGATTCTTCGTCGCTTCATTCGCTGCGCTCAATCCGCTCCTCAGAATGACATCTGGTTCCTGTATATCCTTCTTGATACTGTACTCTTTGCTATATGAAGTCGAACGGGATCGAAAAGGAGAAATGTAGCCGTCATCCACACCTTGTCAATCCCGTCGGTGTTTGGTCTGGGAATAAGGACGTTATCATCCTTGCGCTGCTCAGACTTCCAACCTGGCTTGCTCTATCGGATCATGGGTTGGTTCAGTGAGAGGGTTGTGGATTCAGATGTGAACATCGGAAACAATCCTGCCTAGGGGAATCCTATGGTTGCGGACTGTATTTAGCTCTTTGCGGATTGGAGAGCGATGATGACTCGATAACTTCACTAACGGCATACAGGAAGCGTTAAGGATACTCACAAGGTTCACCCCCAGGGATCAACCGACATTGCCATGATTGACCACCATCCAAAGTTCTGCTCAGGCAGAATGGCCCCCAATAGAAGTCCCAATTAGAGTATGACCATCCAACTTCTTGATTAAGATAAACTGCACCTGATTCACATCCTGTCATTGGACGTATCCAATTCACTCCACCATCGATGCTTAGTGAGTGATCAGGAGGTTTCCACCAATTAATATAGACAAAGTCGTCCGATAAGGCATTCAACTCATGGAAGTGTCCACCTCCAGACCAAGTAGACTCACTAATATCATTTATTGCACGTGCATCCCATGAGCGTCCACCATCGTTCGAAAAATAGACATAACCAACACCAGATCCGGTAGACCACCCACAAGCTATAAAGAGATGAGATCGGCCAACGCCAGTAGTGGCAATATTCCAACTGGTTCCACTTCGAAATCCACCGCACGGTGCTTCTAAGCGCTCCCAGGTTTGCCCCCAATTGGAACTGAACAATAGAATATAGTTGAAGTCGGGGTATTCAGAATCGCTTTCCGGAACAAAATCTGAAATCCAAATATGAGAATAATCTTGGAGGATGAAGTCGTCATAATATGCTGCATCGGGTGGAAGTCTAACATCCAGCTCCTTCCAGCTTTCATAGGCGCTGTCTTCCACAACAAGGTACCTCCATTCTTGAGTTTCCTCAAACACCTCAGTTGCTAGGAACTGACCATTGAGGGCATGTTTAAAATCTACGATGGCCCCTTGAGGGGTTTCTGCTCGCCAGGACTCACCACCGTCAATTGTTGAGTACAACGCCAGTTTGGTAATGATGTAGTCCGGAGACATTGAATGCCAAGAAGAGAGCCAGCCTCTATGTGCATCAATGAAAAAGATCCGAGCGTTGATACCCTCATTCCATTCCACATCCTCTGGAATTGGAAGCGTGCTCCAGCTATCTCCCCCATCACGAGTCCTAATCAATGCATACTCCCACCAGTTTTCAATTCGAAAACGCCTTCCAAGTATCCATCCTTGATCTTCATCTAGAAAAATCGCGCTATCAATCATCGTCGGGTAACCGGGCAGATTGTACTCTGTTGGAGTAGGCGATGGTGTAATGGTACCTTCAGGCTGTTGTGTTTCTCTCGGAGAAATAGGACTAAGCGTAGCAAGCGCTTCGGCAGTCTCGGTATAGTGTAATGCTTCAGGGCTTTGGGTGATATTTTGATCAGCAGCATCTTTTCCCGTGGGAAGAGGAATCGGAGAAATGGTGTGTGGATCGACAGATGGTTCAACAATAGGTGTCAGATAATCTGCTGGGGTGCCCTCTTTGACCTCATCACCAACAGAAGTGCATGCAGGTATCAGCAGGATAACTAAGATACTCAAGCATGCAATCATAGCTCTTTGAAAGAATGGTGATCTCAATGCGCACATCGATTTTCCTTTAAGCAAAACTAATTTATGCGGGTTATTTCGGCTCAAAATGATTGATTCCAAAAGCGATAGCCACATGAATGAAGCTCTTTACAAGAAGTGAAATGCAGCATCGAAGGTTGATAGGGAGCAGTTAAGTCCGATTGATTGATTGCAAGGATTATAGATTCGTCCAAAGATACTGCGCAACCAAGTGGAATCCTTAACTACGGAGCACAGAACGGTTTCTTCCGAAGCAATTTATTAAGGCATGAAGGACTAGCGTGATGAGAGATTACCGCGACTGCTGCCTGAAGGCTCACATTTTCGAAAGATACTCTTGACAAAGCATGTCTGAGCGCGGCAATGCTTAGCAAAGAATCCTCCCAATCGAATCATCCTGAATTCGCAGTCCTAATCAACGGACCTTCCACTTGGAACCTAATGCTAAAAAGATTCTCAAGGAGGATTCTTCGTCGCTCTTTTCGTTACGCTCATTCGCACCTTAGAATGACATTTTGTGTGAGTATGTCATTCAAAAGGAGCCGCAGAGCGGCGAGAGAGGAATCCATTAGGCGAAACTCATACTTCGCGTCATCATTGGAAATCCCTCGGCGCTACCGCGCCTCGGAATTACAGAAATCTGAATTTATTAGTCTGATCCAGAGTGGAAATCCCAAACTTAAACTGGTGCAACTGGGGCACTTCGGGCCCGCAATACCTTGATCGCTCCCTGACCGCGGATCCACAAGTAAAGTGCCTGGCAGATAAAACCAGCGCTGAAAGCGATCCAGCCTACATACACACCTGGCATTGTGGCAAAGTAGATGCCCATAACCAAAATAGCTCCAGCAACCAACAAGAAAACCACAACCGATTCGGTAACGCCCCGTGTTTTTCGACTGTGGATCACGACGCCTTGAAGCAAGCTGATAAAGACGCTGATCGCGGGCACAGGAAATGCAAACCATATTGCATTAATAGCTAATTCTGCAAGTTCATTAGATAGGGCTGAGATCTTCTCGAAATAGAAATTTGAGATCGGCGTGCCCCCCACCAGTATGAGGAACAAGGTTACACCAATGGCCAATCCGATAGCAAAGCTCCTTAAACGTCTGTAGGCATTGGGCTCATCAAGCAACGCAAGCACGGTCTCATTGTATGCAACACCTAAACTGCGGAGTATAAATAGAAACCCTGACAACACAGGCCAAACGGCGAGCGATGCAAGGGGTTGCGGCATGCGGCTAACCGCTGCGCTTCCAAGTGGCAGGACGAGTAAAGTGAGTAGTGAAGTAAGCGCAAGGGGTGTGTAGAACTCCAGGAAACTCCTTAGCGTCAGCGGGGGTTCCACCTCTGGCGCAGGTCGAACCTCATCTCGCAAGACTGGCCTCATGCGAATCCCTGTGTAGAAGGCTTCGCACATCACCGCGATGGCAATGGACGTGCTCGCAACAACGATCCCTGGAATTGTGCCGATTGCCAAGCCCACAGCCAGAACTACTCCGTCAGCAAGAAGTCGAACAACCGTCCCCAGCCCTACAACTTCGGAGTGTCCAAATCGGATAAGCGTGCCCTGGTTAAATCGCCTGTAAGCGATTGCCCAGGTCCATGGAAGCATAAGCCGCAATCCGATCCGACCTGGCTCAATGATCTCAGGAGGAGGGTCCATCAAACCCACGATGAGGATGTCATATATCGGAGTGAAAGCGATCAGGAAATGGAGAAAGGTTAGGGACGCCCCTGCAACTATCATGAAACGGCGAATCTGCAGATATGATTTCCAGTCCTTGCTCAGTGCTGTAGAGGCTGCGAGAAGCATGATGATGGGAGCTTCGATGAGTAGGGAGAAAGGGAAAACGATCCCACCCCATGCTGCGAGGTTGATCGCAGGATTCGGCAATCTTGCGATGACAGCGCTAACAACTGGCAGCTCCACGGCCATTAAAAGCCAACTGGCGGCCAATGGCCACCATGTATTAACAATCTGACGGGTCGTAAGGGGCTTGTTTCCCTCGTCCTCCTGCCTCACGAAGCCTCCAATGATCCTTACCCTCCATCGAAACCAACTAAAGGCATTCGAAGGGCTGAATCACTTAGAATAAATTTCCTTCTTCAACTCTGCAATATAAGGGAGTGTGCGGTATGTATCCGCGAAATCCAAACCGTACCCCACAACCCAGACATCTGGAATCTCAAACCCTAAATAATCGATGGGGACATCGATGGCGTCGCGACGCTTCTTCAAGAGAACACAAGTTTTTAATGAGGCTGGCCTTCTTCCCTTCAGAACTCGGTATAAGTAATCCAATGTGCTGCCTGAGTCGATGATGTCTTCCACGATAACGACATGTTCGCGTTCGATCGGTTGCCTAAGATCCATCAGGATCCTGACCTCCCCGGTGATCTCAGTGAGTTGTCCGTAACTCGATAGCGCCATGAAGTCGACTTTATGCGGAATGGTCAACTGCCTTGTTAAATCTGCTAGCAGGATAAACGCGCCCTTCAGGATGCCAATGAAGTAGAGATTTTCTACATTGGTGTAGTCCTTCGAAATTTGATCAGCAAGCAGTTTTACTCGTTGCTGAATCTCTTCTGAAGTAAGTAAAACCCGTTCGATGTCAGATTCTGGATAGGCCACGGACAATCTCCAATCCCCGGCAACAGGTTGACGGTACAAGCTTCCACTATCGCCGGGTTCCTCGAAATTGAATTCCCTCAGAAGGTTAAAAAAAGATTCAAATTCGCCTTCTTTCCGAACCGGATTGAGTATACCAGAGCTACTCTTCAAGTACATCCTCCCAGCATGATCTATGATTCAACAAGTCGTGAAGTTACGTAAACAAGGAATAGTTATGATTCTCGACATCGGTATCAGTGCTGTTGAGGTACTCGATCCCAAGTTATTGAATGTAGCTTTAAAAACCTTGAATTACTATTTATTGAGCACAGATTTCCCATCAACGAAACATGATGGCGTGACTTCCATCTTAGATTGTAATCGGATGCCAGATTTCGCTTGCTTCTAAAGCCCAATGTGGATACGGCTCTCCGGCGATAAAATGGTTGGAATATAATCGCGCAAGATCCTCATAGCGCTTTCCACCGGTTTCAGAGAGGTTAAGCAGAAGTGCTACTTGAGCCACATCAGCAAGCATTGCGAGGGCGTCCTTGCTTGCCCACTGCGCCTCCCCAGGAGAAAGTGTTCCAAGTTGATCCAAGGTTTCAACCAGCTTTGTGCGAGCCAGCTGTACTTCAGGACTTTGAGATCCGCTTAAGCTCGTCATCATCTCATCCAAGAATGGCTCGTGGGCACCTTTCTTCGCCATGACCTCCAACATATCCAACGCCTGGATATTGCTCGTCCCCTCCCATATGGGCGTTATCAATGCTTCACGATGAAGCCGTGCCACTGGGTACTCATCAAGAAATCCTAGCCCACCAAAAAGTTCCATAGCCATTTGTGTCGAGGCTGAAGCGTGATCGGCGGTTCGGTTTTTTGCTAGGTGTGAGAGGAAGCGAGCATAATGGTACTTCTCGGTGTACGGCGGGGTCTCTGTCCATGCCTTGTCGAATGCCTCGATGGCGCGGAATATCAAAGCCAACCCTCCTGCCGTCCTTACAGCCAGATCTGTCAAATCTCGCTTAACGAGTGGATGATCAACTAAATCCGCCCCGAAAGCCCTCCGCGAATTGACCCGGAAGAGGGCCTCCAGATGGGCTTTCCTGGCAAGGCCCATCGCCCCAATTGCATTTGCAAAGCGCGAGACTGTTAGCGTCTCAAGTGTGTAGTAAATTCCCTGCTCTGCTTCACCAATTAAATAAGCTTCGCTTTTATCGATTTCAACTTCCCCCGTTGGCACTGCGCGCGTTCCGCTCTTGCGCTTGAATCTGCGAATTCGAAAATTCAAGTCTCCATTTCTATCCAATCTTGGGAGAAGGAATAACGCCAATCCTTTCGGACCCGGCAGTGCATCTACAGGCCGGGCGGTCACAAGAGCGTAATCAGCAATACCGGCATTGCTTGCAAAATATTTATCCCCTCCATCCAATATCCAGAGTCCATCACCAATGGGAGATGCAATCGTAGTGTTGGAACCCAAGTCGCTACCACCTTGGATTTCTGTCATCCAGGTGGCGCCCCAAGCCTCACCCATGAGCAACTGATCCATCCAAGCTCGATACTCTTGGGCATATTTGTACAACGCGTACGCTGTTTGATTAGTGACGATCAAAGTGCAGTAGATCCCAGGATCAGCCACTAGGTAACTATAGGTGAAATGATGATGCCAGGATCCTCCTTCATAGGGTGGACGATTGATAAATGACAGATCTTTAAGGAGGGCTTCGTGCGCCGGATCTAAACGTGCTCGATCGACTCGCTCTCCATCTACATTGTGCATTATCAACTCTGGAGGGTTCTGATCCACGACTGAGGCGACACGATCTACTTCCTCACCCACTAGTTCACCGAAGGAAGTTATTGTAGACAGTTCCTGATTGAAGTCATCCCAATACTGCTCAAGGATTTTAGGTAAATCCGGTTCCAAATCCCAGTGGTTCTTCCCACGGATGTAGGATTGGTGGTCCATGATCAATCCTCCTTCTAGATCATCGAAGGTCGAGAAGTGATAAGGGCTCAACGATCTAACTGCACGAAGCTATCTGTCTGTTAACAAATCAATATGCAATACGGAGATGGTTCGGCAGGAATGTAAATCTCTTAAGAAGACAATGTAGCTTAAAGCTTATAGCTTACAGCTTTCTGGCTGGATATGAAGTTAAAAAGTTGTGTACCGCCTCTTCAGCACATTAATCAATTCGGGGATCCACTTCCGGAGAGGACGAAAAGTTGTTTGAGGCTGCACCTCTGGTCGAAGGCCGATTGACAGCAAGCGATCTTCACCCAACATCACCATTAGGTATTGTCTTTCGGAGCCAGCAAGGCTTGCATAACGCAATCGACCCCCTTCAATTTCTGTTAGCACACGTTCTGCTGAGGTTCCGAGGACCGCAGCCATTGCTGAAATGCTCTCTGGAGGGATGATTGGATCCGATGGAATACAAGCCGTCACAAGGCCGGCCTGATCCACCAGTGCTATCCAATAGGGATCAGGAAGCTCTTCGGATAGTGAGTTTAATACCCTGTTCAAGTCATCTTCGCGAGTGGTATAGGATGTTTCCATAAAACCTTATCTCATATTGTTTCGTTGCACTCCCAAGATTATCCTTTCTTCTGTTTGAAAGCAAGTAGGTATGAACACATGTTACCTAACTGAAAGGTGCACATCCTCACGGACCATCAATCCATGCGCCTCTCACAAAATCAATGGTCCACTGTATTTAAAACCGATCATGAATATCCAAGCCTCTATTTGGGATCTGATGCGTTGGAGAATGCTAAGTGGCAAGAACGATTTATAAACCCATCGAGAGATGTTGAGAACCTTTCACAGCGGTATTTGGAAATGACCAGACTTGAGTTAGAATGGATCACGAAGGTCTACTGGTGGCTTCTTTAAACAGACATCATTTGCTTCACTAATAAGATACATCCGTGATTTACATCAGGACCTCATTTGTGTCGAGCTCTCTACCTTTCGTGGAGATCAGCTATGACAGATGCAGAGTATCGAGAAGAACCCATCCTTGTCATTGGATCGGCTGGTATTGATATCGTGGGGCGGGCAATGGGCGGTCTTCGTCCAGGCACATCGAATCCGAGTCATGTCCGCACATCAGCTGGCGGTGCCGCACGAAATGTAGCGGAAAACCTGGCACGCCTGGGCTTGGAAGTCAACTTGGTCACTGCAATTGGCGATGACACTACCGGTCACTGGTTACTTGAGCAAGCAGAAGACGTCGGCATCAATGTTGAACACGCGCTCATGGTCTCAGAGGATCCCACCGGTGCTTACCTGGCGTTCCTCGACCATCACGGCACTTTACATCTAGGTATGGATGACATGCGTGTGATCCAGAACATAACGCCCGAATATTTAAAAGAGCGAAGGCAACTTTTCACGGATGCACAGGCAATATTCCTCGATGCTAACTTGCCGAAGAAGTCACTTGCCACAGCTATATCCCTTGCGAAGCGCGCAAACATACCCATTGCTGCGGATCCGACCTCAATCAACCTAGCACCCAACTTCACCGATCATCTTGAAGACCTGTGGTTGATCACGCCAAATGAGGCAGAAGCAGAAGTCCTATGCACCCATCCAGTTCCCCATGAAGATCCCGGCCAGGTGGTGGATGCAGCGCGTCATCTGGTTTCCGAGGGCGTCGAAGTAGTTATTATTACTATGGCTGAATTTGGATTGGGATATGCTACTCACCACGGAAGCGGACATGTGCCAGCCATCAAAACCGAGATTATCGATCCGACAGGGGCTGGAGATGCGCTCACCGCTGCCGTGATCTTCGCATTGGTCAACGAAATCCCCATCGATGAAGCTGTGCTCCTCGGACTTTCAGCTGCTTCGCTCACACTCAGGACTTCAGGGACCGTCGTCCCAAACCTCTCCCTCGAGCTACTTTATGATCAGCTTTAACGCATACAATTTTCACATAAAGCTGCGAGCTTTCGGTTCTGTTGCGATCCACCCATCTGGATTCCGCAGTAACAAGCAAACATCTCTAAGAGGAGTTCACTGATGACCCAGACTCCTCCACCCTGGCTGAGAATCTCAGACTTCGTTCAGGGGGCGCTGCGGTCTAATTTGCCCGTTGTAGCGCTTGAATCGACCGTGATCACCCACGGTTTACCACGCCCCATCAATCTCGAATTAGCCAGGCACATGGAGGAGAGCGTCCTTTCGGCAGATGCGGTCCCGGCCACGGCGTGTGTGCTCCGAGGCCAAGTCTGTCTTGGCCTGTCACCAGAAGAACTCGAGGAACTGGCAATTTCCACGGAGGTTTTCAAGCTTAGCCGAAGAGACCTCGCTACGGCGAGGGCTAAGCGGTGGACGGGGGGCACCACAGTTGCCGGCACCATGGTTATCGCAAATGCAGCAGGCGTGCGGACCTTTGCCACAGGTGGTATTGGGGGCGTCCACCGCGGCAATAAAGGGGATATCTCCGCGGATCTCCCTGAACTCGCTCAAACTCCGATCGCAGTGATCTGCTCCGGTGCCAAAGCGATCCTCGATTTACCGAGGACCCTCGAGTGGCTCGAGACAGCAGGCGTTCCGGTCATTGGCTGGCAGACGGATGAATTTCCCGCATTCTTCACCCACAGTTCGGGGTTTCCGGTTAGCATACGAGCGGATAGCGTTGCGGGGGTGGCGGACATCCTGAGGGCACATTGGGAGATGGGCTTTGGTGGGGCTTTAATCTGTGTCCCCTGTCCCGAAGAGGAAGCGGTCGATCCCGATATGCTTGAGTCTGCATTAGGGCAGGCTGAAGCAGATGCCGATGAACAGGGTATTGCAGGAAAAGATCTTACGCCATTCCTCCTCACTCGATTAAGTCAGCTTACCGACGGTGAAACCTTACGGGCGAATCTCGCCCTGCTACGCAACAATGCCTACATCGCAGGGAAGATTGCGAAGGCGTTGCGTTGAATAGCTATTAGCTGTTAGCTTTTAGCTATTAGCTTTACGCTCCAAGCTTTAGGCATTAAGCGGTACTGCGTCAATACGTCAAAAAGTCAAAAGGTCAACGTGTCACGAATTCTACTTCTTCACCCTTTGACATTTTAACCTTTTGACGTATCAACAAATCTGTAAAATCTAACTACTGGCTACTGTCTTCTGTCTACTGATTCCCCTTTCCCTGATCCCTGATTCCTGAGACTCGTATTCTCACATCCAACGCTGAAACCCCCTCCCCCTTCGCAAAGACGCGCAAGGGATTTACCTCAATCTCTTCGATCTGCGGAACGTCGATAGCCAGTTGTCCCAGGCGCACTAAGGTATCAATCACCGCCTGGCGATCAGCAGGAGGCGCACCTCGGAAACCATGAAGTTTCCGACCTGCCCAAGTCTCCTCCAACATATCCTCAGCTTCCTTTTCGCTAAGTGGCGCCAGACAGAATGCGACGTCCTTCAATTCTTCCACTTCGACTCCTCCCGATCCGAACATGACCAGTGGACCGAATTGGGGATCACGAACCACACCTATGATCACCTCCTGGCCTGAGGGAATCATCCTTTGAATCATCACATCCTCTACTTTAATCCTGGGCTCACTTACCGCTACTCGCTCCATGAGTTCTCGATAACCATGCTCGACAGAAGGTGCATCATTCAGATCTAACAGCACCCCTCCCGCATCGGATTTGTGAGGTAAGTCAACGGAGTCAACTTTAAGCGCAACTGGATACCCCATCGATTCCGAAGCTTCTGTAGCCGATTCTGGTGAATTCACCACTCTCGACATCGGAGTCGATATACCATAGTAGCCAACGAGCTCACCTGCCACCGAGCTGCTTATAAATCCACTCTCACTTGTCTTCGCCTCCGCAAGACAATCAGCAACGCGGGACGGATGGATCCCTCTTGGCTTTTCTGGCAATTCCCATTTTCTTTCCAGTTGCTCGGCACGCTTTGCAAGAACAGCCAGAGCGGAGGCCGCTCGTTCTGGGAAGCGGTAATCCGGGACATGGGATTGTCGGAACAATTTAGCTGCGTGGGTAATGAGCTCTTCTCCCATTAATGCAACTACTACGGGCTTCGAAGTCGAGCGAACCACGGGAATGATTGCCCCAGAAACCTCTGCCGCAGTGGTGATCGGTGGTGGAGGCAGGAGGACCAAGACCCCATCAACACCATCATCCGCAAGCAGCGCCCTAAGACAGTTTGCGTACTCTGAAGGACCCGCTGATGCGAGCATGTCTACCGGGTTTTTCAAGCTGGCTGCTGAAGGTAGTAATGGTTTCATTCGATCAATTGTGGCTTGACTCAAGTCCGCAGCAATGAGACCTAGCGAGTCGAAAGCATCGACGGCAATCGCTCCCGGTCCTCCGGCGTTCGTTAGCACGGCCATTCTCCGACCGCGTGGGAGTGGGCACCAGGCAAGGGCTCGCGCCCAATCGAACATCTCCTCGCTGGTCTGCGCACGTATCACCCGAGCTTTCTTGAATGCCGCTTCGAAAGCCTTATCCTCGCCCGCAAGCGCGCCAGTATGCGATGCAACTGCAACCCTCCCACGATCCGATTTGCCGACTTTGATGGCTACCAATGGTTTCTTCTTTGCAACCTTGCGGGCTTGTTCAATGAAGGTCCTCCCTTCCCCAACACCTTCCAAGTACATGGTGAGAACCTTCGAATGCTCATCCTCAGCCGTTGGGATCAGCATGTCCGTTTCCGTTAAGTCCATCTGGTTGCCAAGGCTGACGAGCCGCGATATACCGAAGCCATGGCCACGAGCCCAATCGATGACGGCCTCACAAATCGCTCCCGAGTGGGAGAGAAATGCAATATCCCCTGGTGTCGGACCCGGCAATGGCAGAAATGTAGTATCGATGGGTAAATGTGTATCCAAAAATCCGATGCAATTGGGTCCAAGGATACGGATTCCATATCTCTCGATGATTTCCAGACACTGCCTTTCAAGAGCTGCACCTTCTTCACCCGTCTCCCTAAATCCACCCGAACCGACAATGGCATATGGAATGCCACGCTCTCCACACTCTGCAAGAACCCCGGGGACCGAAGCAGCGGGAATAAGAATCACAGCCAGGTCAAGAGGATCAGGAACACTGGCGACATTGGGGTAGATTTCCTGATCGAAAAGCCTACCACCTCGTGGATTTACAAAATACAACTCACCCTGATAGTTAGAAACGACGATGTTACGGGCTACGCCGTATCCCAACTTGGTTGGATTTTGGGATGCACCAATGACGACCACACCCCTCGGAGAAAACAAACGCTCAAACATGAATCGCTACTCCTACAGTGAAAACGTTCTTTGATGTCGTTGGGATCGACATCAGTTTTCTATCGGCTGACGGAAAATGAAGAGTTAAAAACTATCAGTCCATAATCTTATCAGCTTCTTCTGCATCAACCAAAAGTACTAAAAAGGTTATCTCTTATTGGATTCATACCCCCTTGCGACGTCATCACAGCAATTTGTTGCATGGCAATTGCGCGTGTGTTAGAATGCCACAAAGGTTTCAAAACAGGATACAATCATAGAGTCATTATCGATTCAGGGATCGGTATTCTCATTGTAAAGGTAATTCCGTCATCGCCGGGCAAATGAAGCCTGGCCACTGATTCCCAGGTCGAACCCAAAATTGGAGGAACCGGGATGGTCGAGGTTGTTATTGACAGTATTCGTGTCAGTCTGATGTCTCAACACCGGGTTGTTATACTGAAGGATACCACCACTGAAAGGTTCCTCTCAATCTGGATTGGACCTTACGAAGCTGAAGCAATCACAGTCAGTTTACAGGAATTAGAAGTTTCTAGACCCCTCACTCATGACTTACTTCGAAATATGCTGCTCGCCCTAGGCGCTGAAGTTAGGCGCGTAAACATCGTAGAACTGCGGGATGATGTCTTCATTGCTAACATTATTGTCAACATCAACGGCAAAGAATTGGAGATCGACTCGCGCCCATCCGACGCCCTGGCCCTCGCTGTCCGTGTTCATGTACCCATTTTTGTTTCAGAGGAAGTCATGGATGCGGTTGCTACCGAACCCGAGGAAGAGGTTTCCGCGGAAGATGCTGTGCTGGAAGAAGGCGACGAACGCCTAGAGGTATTCAAGGACTTCGTCGAGTCTTTAGATTTGGAAGATATTGATCCGTCGGAGGAGGATGAAAGCTGATCCTCTCATAGCTACCCCTAGAATTGACTTGTTCTACGCATTGAGAATATCGATGGCCCCCATTTCTGGGTCACTTCTGCATATCAGAGTAAAACTGTTTCAGTTATGACCGACTTTTCCTACTCCCCACCTCCACCCTCTGGAACCTCATCAGAGGGTCGCCAAATCCAGGTGCTACCTCATATTCGTGAAGCTGAGGAAGCAGTCCTTGGTGCTGTGCTAGTAAATCCTGAAGTCTACTACGACGTCGCCCAGTTCCTGAACGCTGACGATTTCTTCCTCCATCGCAACCGCTGGATCTGGGAAGCTTTCGACGATCTGACCGAACAGCGCCTTCCCATCGATGTCCTCACTGTCTCTGAAGAACTTGAAAGAAAAGCACGACTGGAGGAATGTGGCGGCACGGCATACCTAGCAGCATTGATCGCGAATGTGCCCACTTCACTCCACGCGGAAGCTTATGGGCACATGGTAGAGGAGAGCGCCACGCGCCGCAGATTGCTCGAAGCTGCCAACCAAATCGCCAGGCTTGCTTACCAATCAGAGACCATGATCGAGGATGTGGTAAATGACGCCGAGAAGGCGGTCTTCGGTGTCAGTGAGCGACGCCTGACGCATGATCTGCGACCCATCCGGCAAATCTTAAGCGAATACTACGACCGCATCGATTATCTGGCTCGGCACAGGGATGAATCATTTGGCGTTCCAACGGGCTTTATCGACCTGGACAGGATCCTCGGCGGTATGCAACCGAGCGATTTGCTCATCATCGCCGGAAGGCCGGGCCAGGGTAAATCAGGCTTCTGCCTATCCGTTGCGAAAAACGCAAGCCAACTGCACAAGAAGCATGTGGCCGTCTTTTCGCTTGAGATGTCCAATGAACAGCTTGTTCAGCGACTCGTCGCCCAGGAAACGAGCATCAACTCGCAACGCCTTCGCCTCGGAGATGTCAAGGACGACGAATGGCCATTGTTCACACAGGCAGTCAGCGCGTTGGGCGAGACCCACATTTTCCTAGATGACACACCCGCGATCACACCACTTCAATTACGCACCAAGTGCCGCAGGCTGCACATGGAATTCGGCCTTGACTTCATCATCGTCGACTACTTGCAGCTGATGACTGGTGAGACAAGGACGGAGAACAGAGTTCAGGAAGTTTCATACATCTCTCGAAACCTTAAGGTGCTCGCCAGGGAATTGAATGTTCCTGTTCTGGCTGCTGCTCAGTTATCGCGTGCCGTCGAGCAGCGCGCGGATAAACGGCCGATACTTTCAGATCTGAGGGAATCCGGCAGCCTCGAGCAAGACTCCGACGTTGTGCTCTTCATCTACCGACCCGATCAATATGAGGAGGATTCCCTCAAACAGAACATCGCCGAGATCATCGTTGCCAAACACCGCAACGGACCAGTGGGCAGCGTCGAATTGGTATTCCGAAAAGACCTGGCGAAGTTCGAAAACGCCGAAACCCGCAAGGTGGAACTCACCGAAGTATAACCATTGTAAGTAAGGATAGGGCCTGACGAAAACACGTGAGCATGAAACCACCTCAGAGTTTTTCTGGATTTCAAGAAAAAGATTCGACGACACCAATTCCCAACGATTTCTTCAGCGAACTGCTTCCCGCTGTCGATCACCTAGGTGAGTTGAAAATCACCTTATATGCGTTCTGGGCGTTGACCAAAAAGGAAGGTACATTCCGATACCTTATGCGAGCCGAGATGGCAGGTGATAAACGCCTCCTTAACGCATTTCGGACACCCGGAGTACCGTCAGAAGAAGCCCTGGATGACGCGTTGGAACGTGCCGTAGCCCGCGGTAGTTTGTTGCGGGCCACATTGTCATTCTCGGAGGGTTCGGAGGAGTTCTATTTCCTAAACACTCCCAAAGGGCGCGCTGCTGTCAAAGCCATTCAAGAGGGGAAGTGGACGCCGAGCGGATTGCCCGAGGCTCCTTTAGAGTTGGAGATTGAACTCCCCAACCTCTTCACGCTTTACGAGCAGAATATCGGGCCGCTGACACCGATGATCGCTGACATCTTGCGTGATGCCGAGTCCACCTATCCCGCAAGCTGGATTGAGGAGGCAATGCAGATCGCGGTCGAGAACAACGTGCGTAAATGGAGTTATATCAACGCCATCCTGGAAGGTTGGCGAAGTAGAGGGAAGGATGCCCGAGAAGATCGAGGAGATACTGAAGAGGCTCGCCGACGGTACCTCAAAGGATGGTTCGACGACTGAGCCTATGTCGGAAAGTGACGGCGGTCAGATGGGTGACCCGAATTGCCCGCACTGCGGTGGTGTTGGATACCTCAGGCAAGATCTGCCCATCGACCACCCTGATTTTGGCAAACTTGAGATTTGCGTCTGCAGGCTGCCCGCAATTCAAAAGCAGATTCGGGCGCGCCTTTTCCAGTTCAGCAACCTGGACGAATTGAAGCATCTCACATTTGACACTTTCAATCCACGCGGCCGCGTGGGTCTGGGAGAGCAGCAGCAAGAGTCCATCGAGCGCGCCTACAACCAGGCGCGTACCTATGCCCAATCGCTCCATGGCTGGCTTCTGATACAAGGGCCCTACGGCTGCGGTAAGACTCACCTGGCTGCTGCGATCGCCAATGAATGCGTCGCTCGTGGGGTTCCAACGCTCTTCCTGACAGTGCCCGATCTGCTTGATTCGCTCCGCTTCGCTTTCAACGCAGAAGACATTTCATTCGAGGAAAGGTTCGAACAAATTCGCAGCGCGCCGTTGCTCATCATGGACGACTTCGGCACACAGAGCGCTACGGAATGGGCGCGGGAGAAGCTCTTTCAGATCCTGAACTTCCGCTACATCAACAACCTACCGTTGGTCGTTACCACTAATTTGTCATTGCAGGAGATCGACGGGCGGATCCGCTCTCGCCTTTCCGATCCTGATGCGGTGGCACACATTTATATCCAGGCACCCGATTACCGTCGCCCTGTAGACGACAGCGGACAACACGAACTCTCTTCCCTGGCATTGCACGAGCGACAGACATTTGGGACATTCAACCTACGAAAACGTGAGAAGCTCGACGCCACCGACCATCGCACTCTGGAAGAAGCCTTCAAGAGCGCCCAGGCCTTCGCGGAAGAACCGGATGGATGGATCGTCTTCACTGGAACCTACGGTTGCGGAAAGACCCACCTTGCCGCCTCCATCGCCAACTATCGCGCCAGTCAGGGTTATCCTGTAATGTTCGTCGTCGTTCCCGATTTACTTGATCACTTGCGTGCGACATTCAATCCCTCAAGCTCCGTGTCGTACGACCGACGCTTTGAGGAAATCCGCACCACGCCTTTGTTAATCCTGGACGATCTCGGCACCCAAGCCATGACACCATGGGTACGTGAGAAGCTTTATCAGTTGTTCAACTACCGCTACAACGCCAGGTTACCAACGGTGATCACCTCCTCGGACCAATTTGACGAGATCGATCCGCGACTCCGCTCACGCATGCGCGATCAGAGCCTGTGCATCATCCAGCCCATCACGGTCCCCTCATATCGCGGTGGGCAGCCACGTCAGCGACCAAAGCGTTGACCCTCGTTTAAGTGACATGGTAGAATTCGCCCTGCGCCCCCATCGTCTAGGGGACTAGGACGTGGGCCTTTCAAGCCCAAAACCGGGGTTCGAATCCCCGTGGGGGCATTAAAAAGGGGATGCCAGCAGGCATCTCTTTTTGATTCTGGCAAATATGATCGAATGGAGTTTTTGCGAAGCAAAAAACTCCCAAGCTCATCCGAGGGAATGAGCCCGAATCTCCCGTGGCGGCACACAAATAAAAACCGTTCTACAGATGATGTAGAACAGTTATTGTCTGAAATCCGCTGTGAAAATCGGTAAAAATCGGATGAATTGGAACTGAATCTCCAATTACTATTGCATTTCAGAGTTCGAATCTCTGTAGATCTTAAGGAACTGAAAAGAATCTCATTACGGTTTAATCTCGTCTGGAAATCACAATGCTGGATAAGGAAACTGTCACATCCCTGATCCAGACCAAGCATCGCCTGCCGCTGCTCGCGACCGCGTGTCTGAGAGTACGTAATCAATCATTGAACCTATTTATAAAGAGATAAATCATGTCCACAGATTCAGCCCAATTACGAACATCCCCCGACATCCCACTGAACCTGATCATGCCCAATGAGGTCGACACCCTGATCGGGAAGCTGACTTTTACGGATGGGTCGCCCTCCAACGATATGATCCAAAAGATGCAAGATAATTATGACTTTGTGCGTGCCCTCCAGGCCTATGTGGATGCCCACCAAGGAGCCTCAGTCGCTGCTTTCATCAAGGGCTTTAGGGAAGCTGGGGTCGAGGATAACGATATCATCATCTTTTCGGAGCTGATGGATTCACAAACATTGTTTCTGACACCTAACGCCGACACGGTCTACTACGTGGGTATCATTAACCTGCAGAATGGCCCGATGGTCTTTGAATCGCCGCCTGATGCCCTGGGGGTGATCGACGATACCTGGTTTGGCCATGTCATCGATTTTGGGCGCCCGGGTCTAGATCGCGGGGAAGGCGGACGCTTCCTACTGTTGCCGCCAGACTACGACGGTTCACTCCCAGATAGCGGTTTTCATGTAGCATGGTCCCGTACGAACCGGGTGCTGGTGCTGGGCCGCAGCTTCCTGATAGATAACGACCCGAAGCCGGTGGTTGAGATCATCAAGAAGAATATCAAAATCTACCCCTACACTCCGGGTGGTGTTGGCACGAGCATCAAGACTCTGCTCTTGGGCGATGTAATATCCGGAAAGCCAGCTGAGGATAAACCGATCAGGTATATCGAGGGCAGCGGGTTGGTCTTCAACACCATCCCACCGTCTGACCATACCTATTTCGATCTGGTTAATGAGTTTGTGCATGAAGAGGCAGAAGGCGCGTTCGAACCCGAGATTATGGGCGCGCTGGCCGCCATTGGCATCGTCAAGGGCCAGCCGCTCGAACCCGATGAGCGCATGCGAGGCACCCTGGACGACGCCGCTGCTGTGGGCAACGCCACCGGACGCACCCTCAACTTTGCATTCCGCGGGACCCCGGAGGAGGATTTTGCCTACTACCCGGGATCGGCCTGGTACAATATGCTGTTCCTGGGCGGCTACTCCTTCGATACACCCCCGCCGGCAGTGACCAGTGAAGGGATCAAGCCTTATTCCCCAGTAGGCCATCGCCGTCTGGCTTCCCGATTTTCGTTCTTCCACTGGGCTGTCGGAATCACTCCTGCGATGTGCATGCGCATTACAGGTGTTGGCTCGCAGTACCTGATGAGCTGCATGGATGCTGACAAGAACATCTTTGACGGCAGTAAGACCTATAAGTGCACGCTACCGCCGGACATTCCCCACGCCAACTTCTGGTCGTTCACAGTCTACGATAACCAGACCCGCTCCATGCTGCAGACACCGCAGCGCTGGCCGAGGGCAGGCAGCCAATCGTATCCGACACCAGCCGTAGTTCCGAACACCGATGGGTCCATCGATGTTTACTTTGGCACGGAGGCGCCAGCAGGTAAGGAGAGCAACTGGATCCAGACCCTCCCCGGCAAAGGCTGGTTCGTATGTTTGCGTCTCTACAGCTCGCTACAGCCGTTCTTCGACAAGACCTGGCGACCTGGCGAGATTGAACTGGTGGAGTGAGAGAAGAACCTGCCTTAAATCTTATTGGTATATCTTCAGAAACTTGGAAAAGATTTAACTACATCCATAACTAGGTCGTGGTGTTCGAATTAGGTTCCCGTAGATGCATACACAGGACTGGCAGTCCTTCGAGGACTGCCAGTCCTAGTTCGATAAAAGGATGCTAGATTTGAACCTAATCCTTAGTAGCACCCACGAAGATAACCAATAACTAACATCAAACCAAGCTACTGACGATTGCGCGTGTCGTAGATGTCCACCCTATACGACACTTCCTCACTAACACTTATTGCTTATTCAGCCAACCTGACTAGCCGGATCCCCGCGACAGGATAAGAGGCAAGGTCGGCACTCCGGGCGCACACACGCAGACATTCAACATTTTCACCCCAATCGCCGCCACGGCGCACTTTCTCCGCATCAATAGGTGATACTCCATGCATCTCGCGTGCCGATTCTGGGCCAATGGGATCATCAGTGGGTGACGAAGCATACGTATCCTCCCGGTACCAATCCCAACACCACTCCCAGATATTCCCGCTCATATCGTATAGGCCAAGTTCGTTGGACGCTTTCTTCCCAACTGGGTATGTCTGGTCGCCCGAGTTTACTCCGTACCAGGCGACTTTATCAGGATCGTTGCTTCCTGCATATAGATAACCCCGGCTCAGAGGACCACCACGGGCTGCATACTCCCACTCCGCTTCCGTTGGAAGCCTATATCCATCCGCAGTCACATCCCACTTCACAAGCTTGCGCGGACCACTATAGCAGGGCATTAAGCCGGCGTTTTCACTCAACCAATTGCAATATGCCACTGCGTCAAACCATTTAATCCAGAAAACTGGACGGTCCCCACGTCCAAACCCTAAGTCATCGGGCCTCGTGATCCCTTTTCCACCAGCATACGCTATGAAACGTTCGTATTCGTCAAAGGTTACTTCGTAGCGGCTGATGTGGAACGCTCGAGAGATATTCACAGTGTGCACAGGCTGCTCATCTGGAAATCCGTCCTCCGATCCCATGTCAAAGGAACCTGCCTCCACCCTGACCATATCCGGAAATATGGGTTCAATGGGAGGTGATTCAGTTGGGAGTGAAGGCTCAATTGGAGTTTCAGTTGGTAGTTCGATAGACTGTTCTTGAGTCAAGGTTGTAGAACAGGCGCCCAGGATGACCGAAGTGGCACTCGCCCCTGCAAGCTTCAAGAATTCTCGTCGCGAAAGTGTAAAGCGATTCGGCATGTCTCCTCCATGCGTTAGGAATTGGATAGGTTACGCCTTTGCTGCATTCCGTGTTACGGTATTGGAAACCCCGCCACGTGGATAGAACTCGACAAGCAGGTTCATCCAAATTACCTACCTGACTCAACCTCGGTTCAGAGCCAATGAGAAATATAATTGGCTCAGAAACAAGGCATTTATTGAAGGCTCAAATTGGGCAACAAAAAGGACTTGCAGTCATTCGAGAACTACCAGCCCTTTCCCAGTCACAAAGATCTCAGACGGGTTAAACCGTCCAAAAATCCTCCAAAATACTACCAAATAGCGGTCACAACAAAAGGATGGATCTGATAACCTTATAAACAGGGGGATCACCCGCGAGATCCTTATCCACATTCGCGCTGGAAGAAAGTACATTCGGCATACTTCTGGATGACGGACAAAATCTATAGTTTGATGACGCTTAAGCGTTAAGGAGGGAAAATGTCACTTAAAGAATATAAACCAGGAACTGCATTCACGGGGGTGATCGGACGTACTTTCGATCGATCCTCACCGGCCTGGCCGGAGGCGTTGCGCGCCAAGTAAGGCGCGCCATATGTGTTGTTCATTGTGCTAGATGATACTGGCTTCGGACAGCTAGGGAGCTATGGCGGCCAAATCGAGACGCCCAACCTAGATGCGCTTGCTAGTGGCGGATCGCTGTATAACAACATGCACACCACCGTGCTTTGCTCACCCACCCGCTCGTGTATCCTGACCGGGCGCAACCACCACTCAAACGCCATGGCCTGAATCACAGAAGCCTCAACGGGGTATCCGGGAGCGAATGGGTACATCCCATTCGAGAATGGATTTCTCTCGGAGATCCTGCATGAGTATGGCTACAACACCTACGCCATCGGCAAATAGCACCTGACGCCTGCCGATCAAATATCGGCCGCTGGTCCGTATGATCGCTGGCCTCTAGACCGCGGCTTTGAGCGCTACTACGGCTTTCTCGGCGGGGAAACACACCAGTATTACCCTGAGTTGGTCTACGACAACCACCAGGTCGAGCCGCCCGGCACACCCGAAGAAGGCTATCACGTCACCGAAGATCTCGTCGACAAGGCCATCTCATTCATCGCCGACTCCAAGCAGGTTGCACCCGATAAACCCTTCTATATGTACTTCTGCACAGGCGCCATGCATGCCCCACACCACGTTCCTAAAGAGTGGTCTGACAAGTACAAGGGTAAGTTCGACGACGGCTGGGAGGACTACCGCGAAAAAGTATTCAAGAAGCAGAAAGAACTGGGCATTGTGCCCAGGACGCCGAACTCTCTCGCCACGATCCGGACGTAAAGCCCTGGGCGGAGTGCACTGAGGATGAGAAGCGGCTTTACGCGCGCATGATGGAGGTCTTTGCCGGATTCCTGACGCATACCGACTATCATATTGGTCGGCTGCTCGATTTCCTCAAGAGCATCAACCAGTTCGAGAATACGTTGATCATGGTGATTTCAGACAACGGTGCCTCCTCTGAAGGCGGGCCTACTGGATCGGTCAACGAGAACCTGTTCTTCAACAACGTCCCTGAATCGCTGGAGGAGAACCTTAAGCAGATCGACGAACTCGGCGGACCAAACACGTTCAACCACTACGCATGGGGCTGGACTTGGGCTGGCAATACGCCATTCCGCCGTTGGAAGCGAGAGACCTACCGTGGCGGAATCAGTGACCCATTTATCGTCCACTGGCCGGCCGGCATCAAGGCCAAGGGAGAGGTACGATGGCAGTACTCGCATGGCATCGACATGGTGCCCACAGTGCTCGAGGCACTCGAGATTGAGCCGCCAACAAGCATTAAGGGCGTAACCCAGTCACCGATTGAGGGTGTGTCTTTTGCGCACTCATTCGACGACGCCGATGCTCCCAGCCAACGCCACACACAGTACTTCGAGATGATGGGGCACCGGTCCATCTATCACGAGGGTTGGCGAGCGGTATGTCCATGGCTTGGACCGTCATTTACAGAGGCTGGAGCATTCTTCGGCACGCCCATTCCGGCCGAGAAACTCACCGAATTGGATGCTACTGCGTGGGAGCTCTACCACGTGAAGGAGGATTGGGCGGAGAACCACAACCTGGCAGAGGAGAAACGTGACAAGCTGATCGAGATGATCGGCATGTGGTACGTCGAAGCTGGCAAGTACAATGTCATACCTGTGGATGGCCGCGGTACGCAGCGATTCGCTGAAGAACGCCCGCAGAATACGGCCGACCGAACATCCTATACATTCTATCGCGACACTCAAGCGGTACCGCCGAACGCTGGGCCTCGAATCTTGAACCGCACGCACGCAATCACCGCCGAAGTTGAAATTCCAAAGGGTGGTGCAGAAGGAGCCCAGATTTCATTCGGCGGGACAGACGGCGGTTTCTCATTCTACGTGAAGGATGGCAAGCTGCATCATCTGCATAACTACGTCGCCCGAGATTACTTACACGTCGAGTCGAAGGACTCGGTTCCAGAAGGACGCCACTCACTGCGCTTCGAATTCGAGGTGACAGGTGGGCCGGATATTCCAAATGGAAAAGGTACGCCAGGTAAAGCGCAGCTGTATGTCGACGGCAAACTCGTCGGGCAAGAGGAGTATCCCCATACAACTCCGCTCAGCATGGGTCTCACCGGAGGATGGGCTGTTGGTGGCGATCCAAGTGCGCCAGTAGGACCTTACTATGAATCCCCCTTCGAATTCTCCGGCACAATCTACAGTGTGACGATCGACGTCAGTGGTGATGTGATCAAGGACGACGAGGCAGATTTCAAGCACCTGCTAGAACGACAGTAACTAGGGTTAGGACTGCTAATCCCTCTTACTTTCTCTCGTTCCACAACTCTGCTGTGGAACGTCTTCGTAAAAAGCATCTTTGAGAATTGGTTGCGACGCAGAGCCTCGCACACTGTCGAGGCATTGGACCCTCACCCTCAATCCCTCTCCCTTTCATTGAGAGGGATGACCTATGTCCTTGTTTTTCGCGTGTCTTAATTTGGGAGCCAGAATCCCTCTCTCCCCACGGAGGAGAGAATTGGAGTGAGGGGGCATGACGTTTTTCTCGTTCCACAACTCTGCAGTGGAACATTTAAGTCACTCCGGTCTCGCTAGCTGACTGGTTGCGGCGCAGAGCCCCGCAACCAGGTGAATAGACGGACCCTCACCTTCAATCCCTCTTCACAATCCGTAGGGCGGGTTCCCATACCCGCCATGAACAGTTGGTGATGAATGTAGATCGAGAGTTGATGTAGTAGCGCACGGGCATGCGCCCCCACGCTTCCTGAATAGGTCGGTTCTATGTTTGAATACGTATAAAACCCACCATCAATAATTAAGGTGTCATACCCCATATTCCCCCCTCAGTGAAACATAGAGCACATCACAGATCGTATAACTTTCGATCCCATCAACTTCTTTCTCGATTAATACGAGCTTTTGATTAGGCCCCTTGTGGATCGGCGTAATCAACCTTCCCCAAGTCTTCAATTGATCGATGAGTGGAGGCGGAATTTCGCGGCAAGCCGCGGTGATAGCGATCCTGTCGTAGGGGCTCATATCCGGATATCCCAAACCCCCATCTCCATTCACAACGAGGATGTCATCATAACCTGCACGCTCAATGTTCCTCTTTGCGAATTCAAAGGTCACTGGATCGATCTCGACAGAAACGACCAAACCTTCACGACCGACGACTTCTCGCGCAATGGCAGCACCATATCCTGAGCCCGAACCGATCTCAAGGAACCTATGCCCTTTGTCCAACCCTAATGGTTCATAAAACAGTGGATAGCTGTGTGGGCATGAAATGGTGGCTCTTTCTCCTGGGAGAGGAAGAGGGATTTCTTGGTATGCGTAATCCCTATAGGGATCAGGGATGAAGATCTCCCTGGGAACCTTCAGCAAAGCACTCTCGATCCGGGGAGACTTGAGGTAGCCATTCTTGATTAAACCCCTTACCTTTGCTTCCCTCTCATTCACAAAGTCTTCACTGCTTTTCGTAGATTCTTTAGGTGGTGGTATCAGCCAACCCCGCATGGTACATATCCTGTGATTTTCACTACACTTTGATCTTCATCGAGATAATTGGTCTCAAAGGTGATGAGTTCAATCTTGATGGCTTGAGATCATTGTCGGCATTCTTCAAGCGTCCAAACCAGGTTCATCCATGCCTGCTCGCTACAATAAGGATATCAGGGAACTGAGATCGCACATATATTCAATGGAAAGATTTCGACCTCAACTCTAGCAGTGTGCTCGCACCATAGGAGCCGTTGTCGTTAAAAAACTACAGGTCCTGTTCTTTCCCACCTGACAAACACATTCGGTGAATATAGAATGGTTCCAAATTGGTTCCATTTTGGAGTTCTCTAATGGCGACAGTAACTTTAAAGAATATCCCTGATGATCTTTATGAACTCTTGAAACGTTCTGCCGAAGTGAACCGCCGAAGCATCAACAGCGAAATCATTGTCTGTATCGAGTGTGCCATCCGAAGCCAGAAAGTTGATCATGAAAGGGTTCTCTCAACGGCACGCAATCTTCGGGAAAAGACAGCCTCTTACGAAATCGATGATGATGTATTATCAGAAGCGAAGGATGCAGGTCGACCATGATCGTTGTCGACACAAAAATCATAGCAGCCTTATACCTTACGAGTTCGAGATCCACACAAGCTGACGGGCTGTTTCAAAAGGATCCACAATGGGCGGCACCTCTTCTCTGGCGCAGTGAGTTTCGAAACGTATTAGCCCTCTACCTCCGAAAGAAAGTCTTGTCATTCGCAGACGCAATGCAAATCATGGATGCTGCCTGAAGTATTATGGATGGTCGTGAATATGAGGTGCCATCACTACCTGTGATGCGTCTTGTTAACGAAAGCATTTGCTCTGCCTATGACTGCGAGTTTGTTGCGTTAGCACAAGATTTGAAAGTCCCATTGGTCACTGTGGATGAACAGATACTGGATCAATTTCCCTCTGTAGCAACCTCCATGAATGCATTTCTCGACGATTGAAACTTAAAGTCCAGAACCCACATCTATCAACCATCGCCCTTAAAAAAGTGTCTGACTATTTTGCACCTGCACAGACATAAAGAAACGCTAGTGACAACAAGTTAATTCCAGAACTGGATCACCCGGAAATTCTTGCTAAAATTCAGGTAGATTCTCTGAAAGTGATTTTCAAACAAAGGACATCATGCCTGCTTCATCCAAAGAGCCCTCTCCTCAACCCGAGTTCTACATCGTTGTCGACATCGAGGCCTCTGGTCCAAATCCCAGTAATTACGCAATGCTCTCCATCGGCGCATGCACGCTTGATGAGCCGAGGTGTACATTCTATGTTGAACTTCAACCCGACAAGGATGATTACCTTGAAGAATCAATGAAAACTAATCAATTATCATTCGAAGCGCTAAGACAGGAAGGACTCCCTCCGAAGATCGCCATGCAGCAATTTGCCAGTTGGGTACAAGGCATCCTTCCTGAGGGTGCCAGACCCATTTTCACCGCATTCAACGCGCCTTTCGATTGGATGTTCATCAACGACTATTTTCACCGATATCTTGGTCAAAATCCATTCGGGCATTCAGCACTAGATATTAAGGCATTCTACATGGGACTGAGAGGAGTCTCGTGGAGGGAAACTGCTCATAAGAATATCGACAGCAAATATATTAAAAAGAAAGAATTGACACATCATGCACTCAGCGATGCGATGGATGAAGCGGATATCTTCCAGGCCATGCTCGCAGAGGCGAAACAAAAAGGCATGCAGGAGGAAGAGGAATGACCTTAGATAACACTTCCCATGATCAAGACCTTCAAAAGATCATCGAATCCGCAAGAAGGTTAGGTGTAGAGCTCGATGAAGCTGCAGCGCTTCAGTGGCTCACATCGATAACGGCTGCCCGGGAGGAAGATATCAAGATCGATGAGAGGACTGGGATATTCGGGCATCGAATTACGTTACTCGACTTCAGCGACGAGGATCTGGCGCACTTCAGGAAGATGGGCAAGCTGGTGGAATTCGAGGATATTCCTGGGAAGGTGGAGACAGCGCTCGCACTTTCTGGATCATCCGCTCAATCGAAAATTCAGACCTATCCCGGAGACGCGGATTTCTTCGAGCGGGTGAACATTATCGCCGATACGAAAGAGGAAGCTTGTAACATCCTTGGTGATCTAATTCGCCAAAAAGCATTGGACACAATGGATGGGGAGAATTACAAATTAATCGAGGTCAAGATGGGATCATTTCCCACGAACGTAGTCCGCGATGGAGACCTCATGAAGATAGGTTCACCCATTTCCTGGTATCCAGACGATATCGAAGCCGGGATGATATTGGTTGTAGGCCCGGATGGAAGACCTACTGAAATTACATGGGAAGGTGCTGCCCAAGATCCTGGATGGTGCAAATTAGATTGGGTAGTCGCCGATCCATTACGGAAGGAGCTGGTGAACGCAAGCAACATGCTGGATGCGACCTGGGAGGCTCCTGACGGTTCCATCACACCTCTGGATGGTTATCTCGATTCTTTCTTCCAGGAGGTCTATCTGGATGCAGAATCGATCCCCATATTCAGCAAGTTGGTTAAGCATGTCTCGGGAGATGCGCTGGATGATTATGTCGAACAACTTGAAAAAGAGGTCAGGAAGTACGTAACAGGAAGTCCTAATTATGGCAAAGCGGCAAAGCGAATGTACAACGTTTTCCGCCTAACAGGACGGTACGCCGAAGCCGCCTATATCCGTGAATTGTTTGACGAACCCACAACCATGTTGTATCAGGTCTGGTCCCTTCTTAGAACCATCGATGAGAGCTTCCAGCCCGACTCAGAGATTTCGGCTGAAACCATCGTGAACCAGACAGATAAACTCATCCTGGGCGTCATCGAGACGTTGGAGGGAGAGCAGGAAGTTGAGATCACGCGCTTGTTGCTCCGGTTGAAAGACCTACTCACCAAGGACGCTCAGAGGGGTGAGCTTTCCCCACAGACTGAGGCAGCAAGGGCTGAAGTGATCAACATTGTGAATAACTTCTTTCATGATAAGCTGACCGGCGTACCCACTATACATGAATATATTCAGGATATGCAGCAATAAGAGACCAATGTGTCATAGACAGTCTCCATTCGGCTTGAATTCATCGTGATGATATCCGAACGAAACCGCTCTAACCGGAAGCGAGGCGTACCAGCATGGATATTGCAGATCTCCAACTCTGGATCGAACAGAATCCCTTATTGGCTTTTCTCGGGATCCTCGGTATTAGCATCCTCATCTTTTTGATTGCCCGTGGCATCATTGCTCGTGGTTTGGTTTACCTGGCGAAACGCAGCGATACACAATACGATGACATTATTGTGCGCGAGCTCCACCCATTCAGGGTCGCTTGGCTTGCACCATTGATCGTCTTGTATTCCTTTGCGTACTTGATTCCAGAGTTCCAGCTCACGATCGAGAAAGTTGCATTGTTCCTGATCTTATGGGTCGTAGCTTTCACGTTCAACTCGCTACTTGATGCGGTTAACCAAGTTTACGAAAGCAGCCCTAGCTTCACGGGTGTCAGTATCCAAGGCTATCTCGATCTTGTTAAAATCCTCGGGATATTGGTGGCGATCATATTAAGCATCTCGCTCTTTACCGAACAATCACCTATTGTCCTCCTAACGGGATTAGGAGCTCTCACCGCCGTTCTCCTGCTTATCTTCCGGGACACAATCCTATCCATCGTCGCCAGCATCCAAATCACAGCCCACGACTTAGTCAAAGAGGGGGATTGGATAGAGGTCCCCAGCTTCGGTGTAGATGGGGACGTTATTAATATGACACTACACAGCATCAAGGTACAGAATTTCGATAAGACCATCAGTGTTGTTCCGACTCACAAAATGGTCGAGGTGCCCTATAAAAATTGGCGTGGGATGCAGGAAAGCGGAGGAAGACGAATCAAGCGATCCATCTACATCGATCTATTGACGATCAAGTTTTGTGATCCTGAGATGATCGAGCGATTCAGTAAAAATAAACTGGTGCGGGACTACTTAGACACCTGGCAAAAGGATTCTGCTTCAGTCGATCCAGTCAGTGCCGGGAATGAAGTCGATCCACTTAGTACGGATGCACTCACAAATATCGGGATTTTTCGTGCGTATATTAACGGGTATCTTCGCGAGCATGAATCAATCCACAAGGAGAATATGAGTTTCCTCGTAAGGTCACTTGCACCTGGTCCTACTGGCTTACCCATTGAAATCTATGCTTTTAGCAATACTATCGTATGGGCAGAATACGAGATGATCCAGGCGGATATCTTGGACCATCTTCTTGCTTCTGTCTCGTATTTCGATTTAAGGGTCTTCCAACAGCGAACTGGATCAGCCCACTAAACCTTGCGAAGGTTTAAACCTTCGCAAGGTTTGTATTTACCCACCCAAATCCTTGGCAATAGTTGTACAATATATAAAAGGATTTAATCCACTGGCAAGATAGGATTGCTCGTATACAGTGTGCTTTTCACGAACAAGAGGAGGTCTCTGTGACAACTCTAAGTAAAGTGCCTGCTTACAATTTGAAAGTTGTCGTTCGAGAGACCGGCATAAAGCCGGATACTTTGCGCGCATGGGAAAGGCGTTACGGGATGCCATCCCCTGAACGCACACCTGGTGGGCACAGACTTTACTCGGAATACGACATTGAATCCCTTAAATGGTTGAGAAGGCGGCAGGAAGAAGGATTACGGATCAACCGAGCTGTACAACTCTGGCGAAACATTGAAGAAGAGGGACAGAATCCTCTTGAGGCCGAAGAATTCGATCGTGGTACTAGAACAACCCCCATAGAGGTCCTTGCTGGATCTACCTTAATGGAGATTCGCGAACAATGGGTCGATGCCTGCATGACCTTCGATGAGTCCAGCGCTGAGCAAATCTTGGCCCAAGCTTTTGCCCGGTATCCATTGGAGACCGTCTGCCTCGAGGTATTGGGTAAAGGGATTGCTGAGGTTGGAGACCAATGGTATCGAGGTGAAGCCACTGTACAGCAGGAGCACTTCACCTCGGCTTTGACAGAACGACGACTGGATGCACTGCTTGCAGCTGCACCAGCTCCCTCACGGAATAGAAGGATCCTGGTTGCATGCCCTGCAGGTGAAAACCACGTGCTCTCACCGCTCATGCTGGCCCTCTTCCTGCGCCATCGAGGCTGGGATGTGATTTACCTGGGAGCAAACGTTCCTCTGGAACACCTGGATGCTACCATGCGCACTACTGAACCTGATTTGGTCCTCCTAATTGCTTTCCAACTCCATACTGCAGCTAATCTGGTCAGTGCAGCGCAGTATCTTGAATCTATGAACGTCGTAACAACCTATGGCGGTCCAGTTTTCAATATCCTCCCCGAGTTGCATAACAGGATACCGGCCCATTACTTGGGTGGATCGATCGATCAGGCTATTGTGTCTGTCGAACAACTCCTGAAATCCCCAATACCGAATCCCACGGTTGAGGACATTCCTGATACACTCGCAGTCGCTTTGGCCCACTTCAGAGCACAGCGGCCACATATCGAAGCATCCATTTGGGAGAATTTGAGGCTGAATGAGACTTTGATGGAGTACCTCGAAATTGCGAATCAGAATCTCATGGACGATATCGAAGCTGCACTCATCCTGGGGGATATGGAATTCTTAAAGCCGGATGTTGCATGGATCAAGGATCTACTCATCCTCCGTGGATTAGCTCCTGAGATGCTTTCTGAGTACATCGCGCTGGTTCAGCAAGTATTATCCGAGAACCTGGACAGCCGGGGCCAACCCATATTGGACTGGATAGATGGGTTACTCGAGAACGATTTCTAACTGATAGACTAAAACATCACAAAATATACTGCTGAGTTTCTAGGAACAATGAAGCACTTTCAATATCGATTTTCAGTCCAAGCACCTATCGAGCTCGTTGCTTCATTTCACAACGATCCAAGCGCTCTCAAACATCTTATGCCCTTTCCCATCATCCTGATTGAGAACAAAAGCGAGCCGATTTCTGAGGGCTCTATTGTTGACATGACCATTTGGCTTGGACTGCTCCCCATCCGCTGGATATCCGTACACTCAAACGTTCATCCAACCAATGGGTTTACCGACACCCAGATTAGGGGTCCATTTAAAACCTGGATCCACCAACACCGCTTCGAAAGCCTTAGTGAAAAAACAACAGTTGTCATCGATGAAATTGATGCTCAATATTCATCTCACCCAATATGGGGGATCATCAGCCGCTTGATGTGGCTAGGACTCCCAACCCTTTTCTCATTCAGAGCCCGGCAGACGAAACGGGCAATTGAAGGATAGAAGTTTTGGAATGGTACAACCTTATAAGATCCTTGTGCATTAAATTACCATATTCTTTACCTTAACCTTGCCTTGACTTAAAATAATTTCGTCCTTATCCCAATGGTTATCACAGGAGGAAATACATGTTCTTCATCGACCCGGTATACCTTGTTTGTGTCCTTATACCTGTATTAATCATCTCATTTGCAGCCCAGATGTATCTAAATTCGACCTATAACAAATGGAGCAAGATCCGTAATAGTTCGAATCTCACTGGAACGCAGATCGGAAAACGGCTACTGGCAATACCAAGTATGGGGGGAGCAAGTTATGCCACCCTCCACACGCCCGAGCTTGACAAGCTTGAAGGTTTGCGGGATCAAGGAATTATCACGGGTGAAGAATTCGAGGCCAAGAAAGAACAGGTATACGCCTCGGGCGCTGGCGCCTATGAGACGGATATACGCATTGCCCAAACATCGGGCGTCCTTACAGACAACTATGATCCCAGGAATAGGACGCTCAATTTATCGCAACCCGTTGCTAGACAGCCATCAGTCGTATCCATGGCCGTCACGGCTCATGAAACGGGACACGCACAACAACACATGGAGGGATCTTTCCTCATCAAAGTTCGTGGCGCACTCGTCCCTGCGATCCGCTTTAGCCCGATTGTCTCTTATATTTGTATCTTGCTTGGTGTGTTGTTCAACATTACTGGACTTCTTTATCTGGGCATCCTGTTCTTTGGGCTCATGGTTTTGTTCGCCCTCATCACTTTACCGATCGAGCTCGATGCGAGCAAAAGAGGCCTAAAATTGCTCCGTGAGGGAAACCTAATCCAGTCCTCCAGCGATGAACAAGGATCAAAGCAAGTTCTGAGAGCAGCCGCACTGACCTACGTCGCTGCAGCAATAACGGCCATTCTCCAATTGTTTTATTACATCGGTATAGCAAGACGCAGAAGTTAACTCAGCCGGATTCTACGCATTTGCGGGATAAACACCTGTTTTGCCTACAAAATTGCAATCAACTGAAACTCTTCTAAGTTCATCTCAGGATATGATGTACGTTCTGATTTGGTGACTCCAAATCAGACGTTTGCAGCAAGGAGGTATCGGATGACCTCGGACACACAACATACATGGAGCAGGACAACACGCTACATCGTTGCAGTCGGCCTCTTCCTCTTTGGTATTCTCCTCCTTTACATCAGCCGTGATGTCCTGGATGCTCTCATCCTTGGTGCTCTCATCGCTTTTATTGTTCGTCCTATCATCAGTTACTTGCACAATAAACTCAAACTCCCACGCGGCATTGCCATCATTCTCGTTTACATCGTCGTGATCCTCGTCATCTTGCTTGCACCTCTGGTCTTCATTCCTCCTATTATTAACGCAGTTGATGCCCTTCTTGATGTTGATTTCCGGGCGTTCCTGGATGATCTGATGCAGTGGCTGGAAAACACGCTCCTAAACCTGAAGGCAGCCCGTTTCGCAATACCAGGACTGAACGTAGTCATCGATAGCATCGTCGATCCAATCTTGAACTCACTGCAATCGTCCGAACCCGTTGAGGATATAGAACTTCCATCTTTCTCCACCATTCTTACGTACCTTCGGAATGCATTTGCAACAGGCTTTGGATTGGCCGCGAATGTGATTGGTACAGTGGTGTCGGTTGTGGTCTCTTTCGGATTAATGATCCTCTACTCCTTCTACATTAGTTCAGATGCTGGCAGCTACACATCCAACTTCATGAAAATCGTGCCAGAGAGTGAGCGTGAAGAAGTCTCTATCCTTATCTCAAGGCTCATCCGTACTTGGGATGCATTCCTTGGAGGTCAGCTAAAGTTAATGCTATTTATCGGCGTAACTGTTTGGATTGGAAATGTAATTCTTGGTAACTCTGGAGCGCTCGCATTAGGTTTGATCTCTGGAGTATTAGAGCTTATACCATCGCTCGGGCCCGCTCTTGCTCTAATACCAGGTGTCCTTACGGCCCTTATTCAAGGCTCCTCTCACCTTCCGGTTAACAACCTCACATTCGCATTAATCGTCCTCATCTTCTACCTGCTTGTACAGGTCTTCGAAAACAACTTCCTGGTGCCAAAGGTCATGGGTGACGCGGTGAAGCTCCCCAACATCATCGTCCTACTCAGTGTGATAGTCGGAGCTACCACTTGGGGAATTCTTGGGGCATTACTCGCTACACCGATTTTCGCCTCCATCCGAGAAATCGTTTCATACCTGTACCGCAAGGTGCTTGGAGAGGATCCTTATCCGGGGGATGAGGAGATCGAAGAGGAAGAAAGTGTCGCGTTAACCACTTCGGTCACCCGCTGGATCATCGCAAGCCAGCAGTTCCTAAACAGGCAACTCCAAACCCTTCGAAAACAAGATCAAGCCAAGATCGATGTATTAAATGAAGAAGCGGTATCTGAATCCGAGGATGAAACAACGCGAGCAAATACTGCAAAGGAAAAAGTCCAAGATGAATCAGATGACGCTGAGGAATCCACGGCGGCAACAACATAGAGACGTCTGATCAAGCTCAAAGTAGAGTACAATACTTGGAATTTGGAAGGAACGAGCGAACAATAAGCAAAGTCGAACACACTCAAACACATCACGAACGAGGCTGTTGGCTGACCGGATTCTATGTCATTGGACTCATCCGGAATATCCTGTTCTTAAGCTTCATGTACCTAGTGCTCCAATAGACGGAAGATATCGAGAAGCCATGGGTTCTAATCTCATTCTTGATGCTTACACTGGCTGACATTGTAGCCATCATTGGGATGTGGAACTGAAAGAGATGGGGGATTTATCTTTACGTCCTTGGAACAGTGGGCAGCACAATTATCGGACTAATCGCCACCGGTTCTTTATATTCCGCTTTCTTCGCCTGGGTACCCATCCTCATCTTAGGATTTTTCCTTGGGAACAAGCTGAAATTCTTCGAATAAGTTACTACTCGAATAGGGATTATCAAAAGACGATATTGAAGGTTTCGTGCTGTTATTCAGACGCGTTCATCGAACCAGGCAGCCCATTGAGTATAATGTCGTCTAATAGATTGGTTAAACAAACATAATCACGGTTTATGTCAAGATAAGCATTCTATCCCATCAGTGCGTTTCGATGTTTGCATTGATGGTGAGAAGCTAAAGAGATCGATTCGAAGTAAGGTTTGTGCCCCTAGGAATTGAGTATGAATAACACTATAGAGCACATTCAACTCGGAAGAACAGAAATGATGATCTCACCGATGGGTTTGGGCACATGGGCCTGGGGAGATCGAATATTCTGGAAATACGGTGATGGATATACCAGGGAAGACCTGACTGAGGTTTTTCAGGCCAGTGTGGACGCCGGAATTAATTTTATCGATACTGCAGAAACCTATGGCTTTGGTAGCAGTGAGAAGATCCTCAAATCAATACTGACCAAGGACATTGTCGTTGCCACTAAATTTTTCCCTTATCCATGGCGGCTTACTCCTAGAAGCCTTCTTAGCGGCTTGCGAGGGAGCTTGAAACGCCTGGGCGCATCCAGTATAGACCTTTACATTATGCATTGGCCATTCCCGCCCATTTCCATCGAGAGCTGGATGGATGCAATGACTGAAGCGTTTAATGAGGGACTCATCAAAGCAGTTGGAGTTTCCAACTACAATCCATCCCAGATGGAACAAGCGGATTTACGCTTGCAGAAGCATGGGCTCCGATTGGCCGCGAACCAGGTCCATTTCAGCCTGCTCCATCGCCAATCAGAGTTAGATGGACTCATTAAGACCTGCCGACAGGAGAACATCAGTGTAATTGCTTACAGCCCACTTGGACAGGGATTGCTCACTGGGAAATACGTTCCCGGTGGTCCAATGCCTAAGGGCTTAAACCGGCTTGGAAACAAAAGATTAATTAAGGATCTACAGCCCTTAATCAATGAGCTCCGCAATATCGGTGAAACAATGGGTGGGAAAACTCCAGCCCAAGTCGCAATCAACTGGGTAATACAGAAAGGCTGCATACCCATTGTTGGAGCGAAAAATCGCCATCAGGCGGAGGAAAACGCGGGTGCTATGGGGTGGAATTTGCCGGAGGAACAGATTGCCATCCTAGACAGCTTCAGTAATGTTGTGAGTGCAGCATTCCCGCTACCGTACTCTTAATATAAAGAACTTACACTGATATATCGGGAAAGTAAATCATTCCACATTCCTCTGGGAGCATCGCGAATGGGAAAATTATCTGGAAAAACAGCTGTGATCACTGGGAGCACGAGGGGTATCGGATTTGTCATCGCAGAAGGATATCTCCGTGAAGGAGCAACTGTTGTCCTCTCCTCACGCTCGCCTGACTCGGTCAGAGATGCAGTAAACGCATTGAGGGAAAAGGGATACGAGTGTCGAGGGATTGTTTGTGACGTCCAATCACTCCAATCCGTAGATGCGTTGGCGCGGTTTGCATTATCACAGTTCGATAAGATCGATATTTGGGTAAACAATGCAGGTATCGCTGGCACCTATGGGCCAACCATTGATATCCCTATGGATCGCTTCAACTCCGTACTCCAAACCAATATCATGGGCGTCTATTATGGTTCGACCATTGCGATGCGACACTTCTTAGATCACAATCAAGGTAAACTGATCAACGTCCTAGGTCACGGCGCGCGAGAGATCGTCCCATTCCAGAATGCTTATGCTTCGAGCAAAGGCTGGATTCGAAAATTCTCTCTCACATTGGCTAAGGAATATACAAACACAAATGTCGGAGTTTACACATTCCACCCTGGCATGGTGGATACTGAATTGCTACGAACGCTCGAGGTGGTGGAAGGTTGGGAGCAACGCCTCCAACCATTTAAATTCTTCATCCGGATTTTTGCGAAAAAACCCAAGGATATCGTCGAGAAGGCAATTTGGCTCGCATCCAGCGCAACCGATGGACGAACGGGACTGGAAGTTCGTGTCTCAAAACCCGCATCTATGATAGGCCGAGTAATCAAAGAAGGCATCAATAGACTTCTACAAAGACCTGTAGAAGAAGTGGAATTGAAGATCACGAGTGTTCCTTCCTCCCGGGAAGATACAATTCAATCATCATGATCCCAAGATTGTTTACAAGCTGAAAATGCTGACTTCCTATTCGGAATTTCATGATCCAAATTTATCCAAGTTCAATGTTTTTTCAAGTGATATATCGAGAGTTCAAGTGAGATACGTCACTCCTCTCAAGAAAACCATGAGATTTAATCCCGAATCTTCACGTATGCAGCTGACTGCCAATCAACACTTGTCCGAACTCCCCCCAAAAAAAACTACAGTGTTAGTGAACCGTAAGGTGAGATTCAGAACTTGAAAGGCGGTGGAAAGCCGGAATCTAACTCTTCACATTTACACTGTGTAATAGATCCCCAAGGGAGGGAATGGTCCATATGTCAGCAACCTTAGACCTACAGCTGACTCCACCTCTCATTAATGCGGTTCGCACCGAGCGTCGTTCGATTCTCGTCGTAGACGATGAACCCGCCTTGTGCGCCGTCATGGGAATGATACTCAGACTCCACGGCTACAACGTCAGACGAGCCCACAGTGTTGCTCAAGCATTCGAGTGTCTGGAGGAGAATAAGCCGGATTTAATTCTGGCAGATGTCAAGATGCCTGAGACAGACGGTCTGACAATGATACGTCAATTGAGGTCTGAACCAGAGTGGTCTTACATTCCAACGATTGTTCTTTCCTCAAGCATACATGTAGAGGACCTGACTGCTGCTTATCAGGCAGGTGCGGATGCATTCCTTGCCAAGCCCTTTACGGCACAAGAACTTCAAGATGTCATAGAACCTCTTCTTAACGGCATCTATCTATAATTTCGATTCGTCGCTCCTACACCACATTATTATGTCAAATACTCAGAAGTAAAAAGGTTTTCCATGGGGATAGAGTGAAGGTTTTATTAATTGGGACCATTGTGCGTTGGGTAAAGTTTTAACAATAAATTATCAAATGCCCACCTCTCTCCTTATGAGGGATTGGCCATTTCTTCTCCAAATCGATTCCATTTACGGGAATGACATTCACTTGTTAGCCGACCGTAAGGCGGAAAATTAAAAAGTGCAAGCTCAAAGAAAGCGACATTCGAATACAATCAGGCTGGAAGCAGGAAGGAATTATGCAACAAAGCACACAGGAGAACGTCGAAACGATATGTGGTTTTTCGGAGAGTGATCATCCGAGTCTCATCCTTGTGATAGACGACGAACCGTCGTTCTGCACTGTGTTGAGTGAAATCCTCCGCTCATTTGGTTATCATGTTCAACAAGCCCATAGCGTCGATCAGGCTCTGCAAGTGCTCGAACGCGAACCTCCAGATCTCATCTTGACGGATATCATGATGCCAGGCACAGATGGTCTTACCCTGATCCGACAACTGCGCGCTAACCCTCGCTGGTCATCGATGCCAATGATAGTTGTAAGTGCCAAATCACAGCCAGAAGACATAGCTGCATCAGAAGAAGCTGGGGCAGATGGTTGCTTGATAAAACCCTTCTCTGCAGGAGAATTACGCGAAGCCGTTAACGCCCACCTGAAGCCAAACCACAACTCAATATAGCGCCACTTGTTTATTCACCCAAACTCCATAAGGGACCTACATGACGAATGTTTTATCCGATTCACGAAGGAATGTTCCTGATTTTGTTGATTGAGCGTCACATTTTATTGCAGTAACGTCGGTCCAAAATACAAAACTGCCAACTCACATCGAGTTGGCAGACGCTGTTAAGAGATGAAAGATGGAAATTTATTGGCTTAGTATAGGATCCCAAGGTGAAAGCTTACGAATCTTCCGCAGGATGCGCTCTCGCGATGCTGAATCCTGGGCTGCAATTAGATCGGTTTTTAATTGTCTTAATTTCTTAACTCGACGCTGCCTTCTACGTAAATCCCGCTGCTTCTGAGTAAGTGGCATATGTTGTACTCCTGGTGGGCTTTCCGAAACTATACCGGATTGAGGTTATCTTTACAAGATCTGAACTGCGAGGATGTACCCATTTTCAGAATTATCCAAGGCAAAGTCATGCGTTTGAAATCCCAAGAGTACCATTGCTGTCCTTAACGTAGCATGCTAACCAATGGAAAACTCTAAAATTGTCATATAGCGGACATTTGGTATCGGCAGTATAATCCGGTCGCCTTGCTGTATAAAAGCACCAGGAGCATTTCGGGTGGAATTAGGTGACGGGTCTATCTCCCAGGCGAAAATTGAAGAACTCATCCGGATGGCGGATGATTTACGCATTGAGCTTGCTTCACTCCGGAGTGCAATCCGTCGTAACGGTTTGACTTTCCCCTCACAGATCATATTGAAAGCTGAACGGATCTCTGAATTGATGGAGGAATACCGATTAACAATTGCCGACCAGGAGCTCGAGCAAAATAACTTACAAGCACTGGTGCAAATTGGTCAAGTCATCAACAGCTCATTAGATCCAACCACCGTCCTCAATGAGGTTGTCGATACAATTATCAGGCTTACTGGAGCGGAGCGAGCCTTCCTCATGCTGCGAACACCTAATGGGAACCTAGAAACTGTAAGCGCCAGAAACTGGGAGCAGGAATCTCTTAATCCTAGTGAATATGAACTCAGTCAATCCATCATCCATGAGGTCATGGAGGGAGGTCAGGCTGTAGTCACGACAAATGCTCAGACCGACCCGCGTTTTAGCGACCAGTCGAGCGTGATTACATACTCATTGCGCTCAATACTTTGTGTTCCACTCATGGTGAAAGGTACCCTGACAGGTGTTATTTATGCGGATAATCGTGCTCGAGAAGGGTTATTTACTGATCGAGACCGTCATGTATTGTCTGCTTTTGCCAATCAAGCGGCAGTCGCTATTGAAAATGCCCAACTCTATGAAGCTGTCCGGCGCCATGCTGACGAGCTTGAAGAGAGAGTTGAGTCACGCACAGCAGAGCTTGCTGAAGCAAATATGCATCTGCGGCGACTGAGCAGAATGAAAGACGAATTTGTATCCAACGTCTCACACGAATTGCGAACTCCCATTAGCAGTATGAAGCTTTACTGCTCATTACTCGAGACACCCGGAGAGAAAACACCTGAATATCTCGCTTCCGTCCAGCGGGAGACCGACCGCCTCGAACACATCATTGAAAGTCTGCTGCGGCTCTCTTCATTCGATCAAGATCAAGTAACCATAAACCTGTCACCTGTCGACGTGAACCAATTCACCAGCATACTCGTCAAAGACCGTATTCCTCTGGCACAGAGCCGCGATCTTGAGCTCAGTTTCTCAGGATATGAAGACCTTCCGAACGCCATCGCCGATCGCGATCTCATCACTGAAGCCATAAGTATTTTATTGACGAACGCCCTGAATTACACTCCCCAAAGTGGACATATAGTCGTAAGTACTGACTTACGAACCAATGACGATCAAACCTTCGTTGGGATCCACGTGGCTGATTCGGGACCCGGCATTCCAGAAGACGAAGAAAGTCAGCTCTTCCAACGTTTCTTCCGAGGAAAAGTTGGCCGAGAATCTGGTTATCCCGGTACCGGATTGGGTCTGGCCATTGTAAAAGAGATTGCATTTAGAAATCGAGGGAGTGTCGAGGTCTCCACGGAAGGCATTGGAGGTAGTGGCACAACTTTTACCATTTGGCTCCCTACCACATAGTCATCCATGATTCAACAGTGCTCCCCACATCTCATTAGGCAATAACTCGAATCTCTTGCGGCTTGCTTTCATTGCCCAGGTCGCGTTCATTCGCTGCACCAGAGCATAAGCGTATTCGATTGTTTTGGTTTTATCATGAAAATTTATGAGTGATGTGTTGTGTGGATACAGCGTCCTGAACCGCAGCTGCCTATTTCCAGATGAGCACAGTACCTCATATTGGGTTTCACCCGACGATTGGACACCGCTTGACGGTACTTTGTGCGTCGATTAAAATTTCCTTCAACTCGCCAAAACCAGGAGACAAACCCAAGATGACTATTCGTCGTGCGATCGTTTGGATTCTCTCAATAATCTTTGGCCTCATTTGCGCAGTCGCTACGATCCTTCTCTTTGACACCACCATTGAAAAATTCTCCATCCCAAGCACATTTCTCATTTTTATTTCCTTTGCTAGCTTTGCTTTTATCTGGTTGGACTTCTTCCTAAGTACCAATTATCTGCGCACATAACACCACCAACGAGACTAGCTATTTCGTAACTCCTTAAACTTCTTCATGACCTTAAGGGAAGAATCCCCCATAATCTATGGGGACGTCGCCATTCTTCCAGAACCCGAGTTACACCAAGTTTGTGAGGAATTGAATAAGATCATCAGTCTCGATGTCCTTAAGTAAATAGCAGGTTGCACCAGCACGGGTTGCTGCCTGCTGCTCCCATGACGAGGGATAGGTTGTCAGGACAACGAGTAGTGGGGGATCTGTGAGTGACGCGATCTGGCGAAGTAGTTCAAGGCCTAATCCATCGCTGCGCTTAACCTCAAGCAGAACGACGTCTGGGTGCTTCAACTGCACGTCATGAATAACCTCGTCGGCAACACTGCCGTGCCCAATCACATCCAGATCGACAGAACGGTCCAATCGTTCTGCGAGCGCGAAACGAACGGACTGGTGTTCGTCAACTATATAAACTCTCGCAGAATCCAATGCACTCTCCATGATATACTGTCACGCTCAGTATAGGCCCGCCCACCAATGCTCTCTAGTGATCTCCTTCCCGAACTAGTAAGAGACCTGTCACGCGGGATTAGGATGATCGAATAGCTTACTTTTTTACAAATGTAGTGGATTCACAGATAACGTTGAGGTAACAGGATAATGAATGCTGGTTCTACTTTGGCAGTTTTTACTTATCGGAAAGCATAAAAAACACAATCAAAATGAGCTAAATCCCCGCAGAGTTGCTATCAATTCGTACAGTGATAGTCGTGCCTTCACCAGGACTTGATACTGCTTCGAACTCTCCACTAACCTGGCGCGCACGTTGGTCCATATTAGACAAACCATGCCCGAGAAGTTCGGGCTGTCGCTCCAGGTCAAAGCCAATACCGTTATCGATGATCTGGAGGTAAATGCAATCTTCCAACTTTCTCATACTCACCCATACGCGACTTGCATTGGCATGCTTTGCTACATTGGCCAATGCCTCCTGTGTAATATGGAGTAAAGTTCTCGATACTTCACCATCGATCTTGCTGACCGCCTCAGGTTCGATACGAGTATCGATATCAACCATTGTATTGGCCTTGAATTCCTGACTTAAACGAGAGAGTCCTTGCTCAAGATCAGTTCCTTCAAATCGGCTAGGCTGCAGATCTAAAATATATGACCGGATATCACGAATATTAGCGTTGAGACCATCAATAGCCCTCTCGAGCAGCGCCAATGCCTCATCGGGATTATCCCCGATCATCACCCTTATCGAGTCGAGCGTCAGACCAACGGCATAAATGGACTGGATGATCCCATCATGGAGATCCATCCCAATCCTTTCACGCTCCTCGATTACGGCGATTCGCCGAGCCTGCCGATTAAGACGAGCATTTTCGATCCCAACTCCTACACCCGCTCCAATAGCCTCGAGCAATCCCACTTCTCTCTGACTGATCCTGCGAATTCCCTTGAATGCAAGACTAAGGACACCGACAACCTCACCTCGAACGGGAAGCGGTACCGCGACAATAGTACGGTACCCAGCTTCAAGGATCCCTTCCCGAAGGTAATCAGTTTCCTGTTCAAGGTTGGTACTCCACGCAAGCTTCCCGTTTTCAGCGACCAT
>JABAOF010013190.1_pt1 | contig 53452 bp, 41 predicted proteins | sample 7062171 | NCBI WGS metagenome assembly JABAOF01 (sample SAMN14538628, study PRJNA623070) | marine sediment metagenome | biome: marine biome [ENVO:00000428]; feature: marine pelagic biome [ENVO:01000023]; material: deep marine sediment [ENVO:00002113] | place: India: Gulf of Khambhat ... | reverse complement strand
ATGGCCTGCACCAGTTGTCTACGCTCTCCCTTGAACCGCCGGATGATTGCCTCCGGTTCATGAAAGAGTTTGAAGGAGTATTCTTCAAAATAGGTATACATGGATTTGATGATTCCTTTTAATTCCAGGTAAACCAACAACGTTTTCAGCGGTAGAATGCGAATATTTGTCTCAATTGATAACGTATAAGCTTTCACCTCCCACAAGTGAGTAGGACTGTTTTTAACCTGTGTTAATACGTGTTCTATCCCGCTCTTCTCAGGCGTATCGCCGTATACAAAGTTCTCAAGGATATTAATATTATCCCTGTCTGCCAGCACTTCACACAGGGATTTTTTGCCGTCTCTGCCGGCCCTGCCAATCTCCTGGCTGTAATTTTCCAGGGTTTTGGGTAAATTGTAGTGAATGATCCTCCGGATATCCACCTTATCGATTCCCATGCCAAACGCAATCGTTGCCACCACCACCGGCATTTTGCCCTCCATAAAATCATCCTGTATGGCTTCCCGTTCTTCAGATTTCATGCCGGCATGGTATGCCGCAGCGGTGATCTCATTTGCATTGAGCATATCCGCCACTTCTTCGGCGGTTTTTTGCTGGGTTACATATACAATGGTGCTTGTTCCGGGATGTTTTGACAACCGGTTAAATAATGCATCATCTTTCTGGTCCCGGGGACAGGGTGACACTTGCAAATAAAGATTGCTCCTGTAGAAACCGGTCACAATCACATGCTCACGTGGAATATTGAATTTCACACACATATCATCAACCACCCGGGGCGCTGCCGTGGCTGTCAACAGCAGTATCTGGGGGATATTGAATTCATCCCGGTAAACCGGGAGTTTTAAATATTCCGGCCGGAAATTATGGCCCCACTCGGAAATGCAGTGGGCTTCGTCTACTACCATTAAAGAAACCTTCATCTCCTGCAAGTGGTTCCTGAAACGCTCATTTTTAAACCGCTCCACAGAAATCATTAATATTTTTAGCTCCCCGGATGTGGCTTTTTGTATAGTAGAATGGTATTCGGTCCTGGTCATGGTGGAATCCAATTTAGCTGCCGGTATATTTTTTTCTACTAAAAAATCCAGTTGGTCCTTCATCAGGGAGAGCAGTGGAGAGACCACCAGGGTCATATTTCCCAGTATCATGGCCGGTAATTGATAGCATAACGATTTTCCACCGCCGGTGGGGAAAATCGCTGCTGCTGATTTATTATTTTCCAGCAGGTGGGTGACTTCGCGCTGGCCTTTTAAAAAATCATTAAAGCCAAAGTATTTGTGTAATTTGTTCACCAATTCATCAGGCATTTCAATACCTCGATAATGTTAAGTGTTTCTTTTTTTAACAATTTCGTAGTCTTTATTTTATCATAAAAGCCTGATCAGATGAAATAAAAAGGAAAAAATTCCAAATTACAAACAAATTACAATGATGCCAATGTGGTATGGTGATTGAAGGCATGTAACACAGGCTGACCGTGTATGAAAAGTTTTTGGGAGTCCAGAACCCTTTTTTCAAAAAGGGTTTTGGCCGCCGGAGGCAAGAAAGCTCTAATAAGTAAAAACGGGACAGTCCAATTTTACCTGGATATCCAGGAATTGATGAAGCTTTATCAAGCCTACCTGGGAAAAAATAAATCCTGGCTTTTTAAGAAAGCGCCGCGCCGCAGTGACCTGCGAGTGTATGAAGCGGTTTTCCATTTTAATCTTTACGCTTACCTGGATGAATTTTTGCGCCCCAGGAAAGGCCGGGTAATTCCCGAATTTCCCACGGGAAACGGCAAAATCGACCTGATTATCCACTACGGGGATAAAACCTACGGTATTGAATTAAAGAGCTTTACCGACCGCGCCGGGTACCTGGAGGCACTGGACAAAGCCGCGCAGTATGGCAAACAGCTTCAACTGGCTGAAATCTACCTGGTAACGTTTGTGGAAGGAATCGATGAGAAAACCCGGGAAACCTATGAAGCTGATTTCCATCATCCCCAAACCCAAGTAAAAGTGAAACCCATTATTCTCCAGACCGGTCCCGTTTAACCTGTAATAAGAAAGGGACAGTTAGAGTTCTACCAGGATTTCAGGATGGACATTTTTAAAGTTTTTAAGTTTTTTCTGTTTTAGTTTTTATGTCCATCCTGTAGATAAAAGTATGGGGAGTAGATCCGCACGGAGGGCATCAGGTTTTTTCAGAGTGCCCGTGCGGTACGAGAGATCGGGTCATGGAAGGCTTGCAATGGCTCCATGAAGGGTTGCAATGGGTCAATGTAGAGTTGCAATGCTCTCATGAAGGGTCGGCATTCTACCTTGTCCTTTAAAACTTAAACAAGCCGCTGTGTGCCCCTCGCCGAAGGCGTCAAAAATATGCCCGTGAGGCACCTCTTTTGTTTGTAATTTGGAATTTGTTATTTGGAATTTCCGGGCAAGCCCAGATCCTTTTGGGTCCCGGCTTGCCCGGCTTGTGCACAAGCAAATTTTCTTCAATCCTGACCCTTTTTCACAGCAGCTCATCATAACGGGGCACCGTCGCCCTGGTTTTCCGGCCTATCTTGCCTGTTCATCTTGCCTGTTCATCTTCTTTTGTCCAATTTTTACCTATCGATTTTTATGCTGATTTTTGCAGTAAGCCATTTTCCCCAATAAAGGACAAGAATTTGCCTGCTCCTTTATACCTTTTGCCATCAATAGATAGGACAATGGTAAACTAACCAATAGTCAGAGAAAAATAAAAGAATAACGAGACTCTCTATTGAAAAAAAATCATTTTTATTTTAAAATGAATTTGTGGATGGGAATGAATTTTATATAAACAGTGAAATGCTTAAGAAAGCAAAGCTCAATATTGCTTCCCAATTAGTGAAATCAGTGGTTAATGGCCCCGGTACCAGGTATGTGATCTGGCTTCAAGGATGTCCATTTAAGTGTCCTGGATGTTTTAACAAAAAGTTTCAACCCTTTTTTAACAAAAACCTTGTTAACATTGAAACATTGGCAAAAAAAATACTCTCTGTTGAAGGAATCGAAGGAGTTACTTACACAGGCGGTGAACCTATGGTTCAGGCAGAGCCTCTTTACTACCTCAGCAGTATCTTAAAAAAGTATAAGCGTACGATTGTGTGTTACACAGGGTTTACCATGGAGGAGCTTGAAAAACACAAAGATCCCTTTACCAGGAAATTAATTTCACTGGTTGACATTTTAATTGACGGCCGATTTCAAGAAGATAAAAAGGCCCACCTGGTGTGGAGAGGCAGTACAAATCAAAAAGTTCATTTCCTCTCAGATGTTTACTCGGATTTTCAACCTTCGGTGCATGAGGAGCATTCTCAGATGGAACTGGTAATTGGAGAGAAAGGGATCACTTATACCGGGACAGTTAAAGAAGAAATTATCAACAGGCTTAATCAATTAATCAACAGGAGGGAAATTGAAAAATAAAATGATATGTCCCTATTGCCTGGAACAAAAAACCATAGCTGTCAGGAAAGATAAAAATAAGAAAAGTTATTATTCATGTTCTGCATGCAATTCAATAATTCCGAGAGAATATGCAGAGAACACTGCGATTCCAAGGGAAGTAGTCAGCGCCGTTGGATTTCGAGGGCATGGCAAGACCATTAACTTTTCTTCCCTGTTTTATAGTGTAGACGAACTTGCGTCTATTTGGCCCGGATTTTATTCTTTTGCCATCGATGAAAAAAGCCTGGAAACATTAAGAAATAACATTAATAAACTAAAAAAAGGGGAATTACCTCCCCCCAGCCCAACAAGCTTTCCCACCCCAACTATCGTCAGGTTTTCAAATATTCCAGGCCTGGGAGACAGGTTTTTTCTCTTCTATGATACTTCAGGAGAAGCCTATACCAATGCAAGCAGACTTATCACAAATGCCCGCTTTGTCAAAAGGAGTCAGGTTGTTATCTTTCTTATCAGTCTGAAAGACCTTGATTATGACGGTTCAAAGATGCATGATCTTCTTTCTGTATATATCCAGGGTTTAACAGAACTGGAAGGAAACCCCAAAGATCAACATTTACTCGTGGTTTTCAGCAAAGGAGATGTGTTGAACCCAATAATGGATGAAAATAGTCGATGGAAGGAAATCTGGCAGTATCTTACCAATGGGGGATTAAAAAGCCTGGAAAATATAAAAATAAAAAAATATATCGCTGGCATGAAGAAAGCTTCTAATATACTAAGGGACTTTACCAGGATAGATTTGAAGGCAACCCAATTTCTAAATTTTGCAAAAAATCGATTCAAAACTGTGGAGTTTTCCATCATATCATCTTTGGGAGCAAATCCTGTTGAAAGTAGACTGCAAGTTGAGATTACTCCCAAGCGCATCTTTGATCCGTTACTCTGGGTAACCTATCAATCATTAAGCTGGTTTAAAAAATTAATCTCTATTTAAGGAGGATATGATTATGAGCGGTTATAAATATTCGCAGGTGGCATTAAAAAGAGAGAAGCAGGAAAAAATGAACCTCATAAACAGCATCCAACGTGCTTTAAGAAAATTAAAGGGGCTGGCAGCAGCCATTGATGATACGCTGAACCAGGCCCGGGAAGGTATAAAACAAACCTTCTCTCAAGAAGTTAATAAAGTCGGTGAATGGATAAATGAAGTGGATTCAATAAACCATAGAGTGACGATGGACATGACCATTGGAACCCTTAAAACAAGACTTTCCCATACCAATTCCGCGGTGAACCGGGGGGAAGCCATTTGGGATACATTGGTCAACAGTTTTACCCAAAAGGCAGATGCCATGGAAAAAAGGCTTATTTCCAAACTCTCACAATTGCAGGGGATGTATTCCGGGTATAAAGAGCCTTTAAAAACCTGGATCCAGCAAAATGTTTTACAAGAAAATGAGCTTATGTTAGAAAAAGCGCAGCAGTTTCTGCAGCATAGACAACTCAAAGAATTAGAGAAACAGGTGGAAATGGCTGAAAAAAAGATCCAGACGGCTGTGGAGGAAGCTCAAAAGTTCGACCAAAAGCATGAAAAAAGACTCTATGTCTTAAAGGCCCTCCGCCAGGTTTGCCTGGAAATGGGATTCGAGGAAATACCTCCTGAATACCAGGAAGAAGGAAATAAAAAAAGTCCCATTATTTATGAGGTAGATACAAGGGATCAAGGGAAAATCAGGTTCTTCCTTTCCCTGGATAAAATAGAAACTCATTCGCAAATCGCTGATAATAAATGTTTGGATGAATTCGATAAAATATCAGAGTATTTGGAACAAGAGTTTGGTGTTCACACCAAATTTAGACCCGAAGACCAAGAGCCGGACCAAAAATTAATCCAAAAAGGAGAAATAGACCTACCCGAAGACAGTTCAATGGAAATGTCCGGTTAAAATTTAAAAGCCCGGAGGTATGAAACATGTCAGTATGGATAAACAATTTAAAAATGGCCCTGGAACACAAAGAAGTCGTGATTGTTCACGGCAATGTGCGGGATAAATACATCGACCTGGAAAAAGAGCTTATTTATGATAATTTCACGGAATTGATCCTGGATATAGCCAACGAACTCCCCTTAACATTTTCCAGGATTACCTTTTATGACCCTGTAAAGGGGGAGTGGGTTACCGGGGCCCTGTCAACCAAACCTCAGCCAGGAGCTCCCCCAAAAGATGAAGATGAATTTGCTGAAACCCAACCACAACAACGGAAAGCCGCGGATCAGAGAAAAGAAACCATGGAACAAAAAATACCGCCTTCCAGGACACTGGCAAAATGGTCCACTGAATTGAGCAGAACCAAAGAAAATGTCCTGGCCACTATTTTTTACCTGGATAAACTGGTTTCATACAAACAAAATTATCAACCGGAAGAACGTGAAATTATTCTTCGTATAGAAAAACTGATTGAAAATATAACCCCTAATAACCGCCTGGTCATGGCTGCCCTCCAGGACAGTATGATACCGGTGGAACTGTACACCAATTCCCCCCGCACACGATTAATACCTATTTCCATGCCGGACAAGGAAGACCGGTTCACTTATCTTAAACACAGGCTGGGACAAGATTACCAACTCTTGGAAATTGTATCCGACCTCACAGACGGATTGTATATTCGAGACCTTGATAACATCATTGAGGAACTTAAGAAAAGCCGTGAAATCGGCTCCAGGGAAATCAGGAGACTCATCAACAAATACCGCATTGGTGAGAAACAGGATTACTGGGGCAGCCTGGACCTCAAAAAACTCCAAAATGCAGAGAAAATATTCGTGGAAACGAAGGGGGTAAAAGGACAGGATGAAGCAGTTAAAAAAGTAATCGGCGTACTGCAATTGGCACGGGCAGGTCTTACAGGTATGGCATCCGGAACATTTTCCAAACCAAAAGGGGTTTTGTTTTTTGCCGGCCCCACCGGGGTAGGTAAAACATTCCTGGCTAAAAAACTTGCCGATTTTCTCTTTGGTTCCGAAGAAGCCTTTATCCGGTTTGATATGAGTGAATTTAAGGAGGAACACACGGTTTCCAAACTCATCGGTTCACCACCCGGGTATGTGGGGTATGAAAAAGGAGGTTTACTCACCAATGGCGTACGGGAAAAACCATTCTCGGTTATCCTGTTTGATGAAATCGAGAAAGCCCATCCCAAAATTATGGATATCTTTCTACAAATCCTCGATGAGGGCAGGTTAACCGACAGCAGGGGGCAAACGGTTTTTTTAACTGAAACCGTGATTATTTTTACCTCCAATATCGGTACACGAACCACTGACAGCCTTGGACGGGAAACAACCGAGAGGCGTGATTTAGATGTGATACTGGCTGAAAAGGTAAGCGAAGAGGAAAAAAGAAAAAAAATACAGCAGCACTTTACCAAAGCTGTGGAAGATTTTTTTATGTTTGAGATATCGCGGCCGGAACTTTTAAATCGAATCGGTAACAATATTGTACCCTTTAATTATATCGATACGGCAGAAAGACAAAAGGAGATCATTCGCTCCCATTTGGATCGAATAAAAGAGGAATTTACAGACCGGTTTAAATCCCGTGGATATCAAGTGGAATTTTCAGATTCCACTGTTGAATATCTTGTACAGCGGTATGGCAAAAACATTGGCACCTTTGGCGGCAGGGCCATCACCAATGCCATCGAAGATGATTTAATGAAAACAATTTCCATACCTGTCTTAAGAGCAGAGTACAATAATTTGCAGAACGTTACCTTCAAAATGAAAGCAGAAAACAATAAGATAATCGTGGAAGATTAACTATGAACCGGTTTGAAATGGATAAAAAAGAGAAAATAAGTAAGAAAGCCCCGGGTAAGACAGCGGATCCTGTGGAAATAGATTCTCATATCAAGGCATTGCAAGATAAAGATCCGAATATCCAATGGCAAGCAGCAGAGAATTTAGGAAAAATTGGAGACCCCAGGGCGGTGGAACCTCTCATTAATGTACTGAAAACGGGTCTTTTTTCAACCAGGAAAAAAGCAGCACAGGCGTTGGCAAAAATTGGTAAACCAGCATTAATACCTCTCATCGACGCTCTTAATAGTGAGGTTTCCGATACCCGGGAACATGCGGCAATGGCATTGGGTTATATGGGGGATACCAAAACCGTGGAACTTCTCATCGGCGCATTGAGGGATGATTATTCATCTGTCCGGGTACAGGCGGCAGAGGCTTTAGGGAAAATTAGAGATGCCAAAGCTGTGAAACCTTTAATCAATGCGCTGAAGGATGATGAAATCGCAGCAAGGGAAGCAGCAGCAAAAGCGTTGATAAAACTAGGAAAGCCGGCAGTAAATTCGCTTATGAATGCATTAAAGAACCGGGATGCGCTGGTCCGGCTGCGAGTAATCGATATTTTAGGTAAAATAGGAGGTGCAAAGACAGTAGAACTCATTATTTCTGCATTAAAAGATTGTGATAGCAATGTCCGCTGGAAAGCAGTGGATACGTTATGTAGGATAGGAGATACCAGGGCAGTAGAACCTCTTATCGATACACTAAAAGATTCGAATAATTATGTCCGATGGTGTGCAGCGGAAGCGTTGGGTGAGTTAGGAGATGTCAGGGCAGCAGCGCCTCTTATCAATGCTCTGAGGGATGAGTATGTACGAAAACGTGCAAAGGAAGCTTTAGATAAGATAGCCGATGGAAGAGCCGTGGACCCGCTTATCAAAGCACTAAAAAATAATGATTACTATATCCAATTGACAGCAGCAAAGACTTTAGAGAAATTTGGGTGGAAGCCTGCAAATGATATTGAATTAGCAGTTTATCTTATTGTAAAGGAGGATTGGGAGAAATTGCCTTTTATAGGAAAACCAGCAGTGGCACCTCTTATCAATGCACTGAAGGATGGGGATTATTTGGTAAGAAGGAATGCAGCAGAGGCTTTAGGTAAGATAGGAGATGCCGAAGCAGTAGAACTTCTTATCAATGCACTGAAGGATGAGGATTATTTTGTTAGAAGCAATGCAGCAGGGGCTTTAGGTAAGATAGGAGATGCCAGAGCAGTTGAGCATCTTGTTACCTTCTATGTTTGGAGGTTGAAGTCTTATGATGATAGAGAAAAAACAAAAAAAGAAGCAAAAGAGGTATTAGAAAAAATCCGCAGCAAAATTCCGATTGAAAATCGTAATTTCTTATGTAATAAATGCTATTGCCGCGCGGAAAGATATGAGGCAATAATTCCAACAGTGATAAATTTTAATTATTACGCCTGCCGAAACTGTCACAGCAATTTCCATTTGATACAAGGGATAGAAAAAATAATCTTATTATTTGATCACTCTTTTGTAGAAGCCTATGTTCAGAATGAGGAAACTTTTACTGTGAACTGGTTTAAGAGAAAAGAACCCTTTGATTTTGATGAAATATGGATAAAAGATGCAAATAACTTTGAAGTTGAAGAACTGGTGATGAAACTGAGAAATGATCCGGATAATAAAAGAAGGAAACGATTATCTTCGATCCCAGTTTACCTTTCTCCCGGTTTAAAAATTTCCAGGGCGAAAATGAACTTGCTTTACGATAACTTTGAAGTTGTAAAAGAAAATCCAAAAAAAAATCAACGAATATAACGACCACCCATAAATTTGTCTCACACCCATATAACGACTCTCTATTGAAAAAAACACGGTTTTGTTTTAAAATGAATTTGTGGATGGAAACGAATTTTTTATAAACAGTGAAATGCTTCGAAAAGCACAGGCTCTATCGATTATCAATAGGAGGGAAATTGAAAAATAACATATGCCCTTACTGTCTGGAACAAAAAACCATTGCTGCCAGGAAAGATAAAGATGAGAAAAGTCATTACTCATGTTCAGCATGCAATTCAAGAATTCCCAGGGGGTATGCAGAGAATACCAAGACTCCAATAGAAGTAGTAAGTGCAGTCGGGTTTCGAGGCCATGGAAAAACCATTTACTTTTCTTCACTTTTTTATAGTAGAGATATCCTTGCATCTATTTGGCCTGATTTCTATACGCTTCCCGCTGATGAAGAAACCCTGAAGACAATAAAAAAGAACATTACGGAGTTAGAAAAAGAGGATCTGCCACCCAGGACCCCCATAAGTTTCCCTAAACCAACCATTGTTGAATTTTGTAATATACCCGGGCTAGGCAATCGATTTTTTATCTTCTATGATACTGGAGGGGAAACTTATGAAACGCCAAGTGATTTAGGCCAATATGCCCTCTTTGTCAAACGCAGTCAGACGGTTATATTTCTTATTAGCCTGGAGGATCTTGTCCATGAGGAAATAGATATGTATGACCTTCTTCAAGTATATGTCCTGGGTTTAAATGATAAACTGGAAGGTAATACCAAAAATCAACATTTAATCGTTGTTTTTTGCAAAGGCGATATTTTGGAACCGAGACTGAGGAGATGGGAAGAAATATGGGAGTATCTTATAAATGGAAGGCTAGAAAGTATGAAAAATATAAGCATTGGAAACTATATAGATGGGATGAAGAGAATCTCCGGTCTTTTAAAAGATTTTACAAAAACAGAATTAAAGGAAAACCAGTTTATAAATTGTGCTAAAAATCGTTTCAAGAGTTATGATTTTTCAATTGTATCATCTTTAGGCTCGAACCCTATTGAAAATAGATTGCGGACTAAAATAAATCCTAAACGCATTTTTGATCCGTTACTTTGGATCATTTATAAATCGTTAAGCCGGTTCAAAAAAATTCAACTTTAAGGGAGGTGATTGAATGATTGGTTATAAATATTCGGAGATAGTCTTAAGGAAAGAAAAGCAGGAAAAGATGGATTTTATAAACAGTATTGATATCTCTATTAGAAAATTCAATGGGATAAAAGAAGGAAAAATGAATGACTTTGATTTTGAAGGAAATGATGATGATGAAATTAAACAATGATACGGATGATAAAGACAAGAAAATGCAACTAATCGTCCTTAAAGATTAGCCATGGACATAGTAGAAAAGTTGATTAAAAAACTGCAAAAAAAAAGGGGAAATATTCCCTCGAAATTAGTAGAAGATTTGGGAAACACCCGAGATCCCCAGGCAGTAGAGCCACTATTCTATGCGCTTAAGGAAGGAAATTGTAAGGTGAGAAAAGAAACAGCAGTGGCTTTAGGTAGGATAGGCGACAGCAGAGCGGTAAGGCCTCTTATTCATGCGCTGAACGATTGGGATTTAGATGTCCAAAAAGCAGCATCAGAGGCTTTAGTAAAAATTGGTGAACCAGCAATACAGCATCTTATTAATGCAATGAAGATGAAAAATTGGAGAATGCGAAAGACAGCAGCCAGGGTTTTAGGTGAGATAAGAAATACCAGAACGATAGAACCTTTGATCAATGCATTAACGGATAGTAATTCATACGTCCGAAAGGCAGCAGTGGAGGCTTTAGGTGAAATAAAAGATACCAGAGCGTTAAGGCCTTTAATCAATGCATTGAATGATGGGGATCCGGATGTTAAAATGGCATCATCAGAGGCTATAGTAAAAATTGGAGAACCATCAGTACAGCCTCTTATTAATGAAATGAAAAAAGGGAATTGGGAGGTCCGAAAGAAAGCCGTTGAGGTATTAGGTAATATAGGAGATGCAAAAGCGTTAGAGCCTCTTATTAATGCCCTTAAGGATGGGAATTTGCATGTCCGTATAGCTGCAGCAGAAGCATTAGGTAAAATGAAAGATTCAAAAGCAGTGGAACCTCTCATCAATGTCCTGGAAGAACCGGGGTTTACAATTATGACAGAGAAAGCTGCCTGGGCTTTAGGCGAAATAGATGATGTCAGATGCGTTTCCCCACTTTTTAATAAACTTAAAGATTTAAATTTGTATTTTATAAGAGAGAGCTTAGAAAAAATATGTGGCAGAATGCCTGCAAATGGCCATATCCTCTTCTGCAAAAAGTGTCTACATATAGGTGAAAGCCATAAATTTGAGATCACTGCAAATAAAAGTATTAACTATATTTCTTGCCGAAATTGTCACAGTACGTTGAACTTGATTAAAGGAATAGAGAAAATTATATTATTAATTGACAACTCATTTGAAGAAGCCTGTGTGCAGAAAGAGGGAACATTTACTGTGAATTGGTTCAAAAAAAAAGAACCCTTTGATTTTGATGAGATATGGATAAAAGAGGCGGATGATTTTGAAGTGGAAGAACTGGTGATGAAACTGAAGAACGATGAAGATAACAAAAGAAGAAAACGCTTAGCTTCGATCCCGGTTTACCTTTCTCCCTTTTTAAAACTCCCCCCGTCTATAAGGAATTTGCTTAAAGACACGTTTAAAAATATACTTGCTAAAAAACAATTTTCAGGTTAAAATATTTAATTAAAGGAGACATGGTTATGAATGAACGGTTCTTTCGGCTTTCCCTGGATGCACACAACAGGCTGGTAATCGTACTTGACGCCAGTGAAAGTGCTCATGAACAGTGGGAAGAGATTTTATCCCTGGCCAGCAATACAATTAATAAACTGCCGACTCACATCGATAAAAGGCTGTTTTTCTTAAGCAATTCACAGGAATACAATTTTAATAACCTTAATCATGAAGCAAAAAACTGGAGAGAAGAAAACCTGTCAAGAGGTAGTTTCATTACCCCTGTTATAAAAAGTTTAGGCCAATGTACCGGTAAAATTATTATCATCGGCTCTGGGCCTGTTTATGACCTTGAAGACTGGCTCGAAACCGATTTTACAGGAAAATTCATATTTGTCAAAGTAGGCAAGTCTCTAAAAAAAGATTTAAATATCGGGATAGAGATCGAACCCTCAGAACTTCCGGGATATTTGCACAATCCGATTCAATCGGTAGAAATCAGCGGTAAGGGATTTATGCCCTTCTACTGGAACAACACCGGGTATAAAGTGATTTTAAGAGACGAAATCCTTCTTTGCGGTCAACAATTGAAAGAATTCTCTATCTCTTTTGAATGTTATGGAGAAGAAACAAAGGCCCGGATAAAAAAAAGCAAAGGCGAAGAGCAAATCAAACTTAAACCTTCGGGAAAAAAGTTGGAGGAAAAATGGGAAATTTTGAGCAACCATGAGGCAGATGTTTTTAAACGGTCTCTTGTGGGCAAGGAGTTTATCTGCCCCCATTGTAGTGAAAAACATGCCCCTAAAACTCTAATGTGTTTTAAAAAGGCCCCTATCACCGGTGAACCCGTTTATTCGTCTTTCGGAACCAGGAAAGGTTTTTTTGTTTTCCGTGAGACCAAAGAGAAAATTTCTTTTAGGCATCACCCGGTTAACATCATAAAAGTGGGAGATACACAAGTGGCAATTATCTCCGGGAATAAATCAAAACTATATCAATTTGAACAGGGAAAATGGATGGAAAAAAAGGAACTGAAGCCTTACTATTGTCTGTCAGAAAACCAATACCTGGTGGGAATCATATAATGACCAAGTTAATTGTTGACAAAATAGGTTTTCCACTGGCAGAAGTGCCAGGAGTAGGTGCATTTCATCTATGGCCGGTAACCAAGTATCAATTCGAACAGTTTATGTCTGAAACCAATCGATATGGGGATAAATGGTATGAACCCATTCTTTCGCTTAATAAGCGTATCTCATTTAAGTACTTTTCCGAAGGTAATTACGAGAAATTGTTTCTCACGGGGATTCTTCCCGGTGAAGCCATGGATTTTGCCCGTTGGTTGGGAGACAACTTTGATTTACCCACTGAAGAGGAATGGAAAATATTTTATCGCTTCATTAATAATCAAGCTGACATCAGTTTCCCTAACGGCCTTTCCATCCCGGCTTTAACGATTGGGCAGAAGCTTGCCAAATTTTTACATACCCCTAAAGAGCTTTCACTTTTGCAAGGAGGCGTCCTGGAGTGGGTGAAAGGGACCGGTGGGCACAAAGGAGGCAGCGAATATGTGGGGCGCGGTGTACCGCGGTCCTCTTTTTACCAAAGTGCCTGGAGCCCGTTGGACCCCTCTATAAAAGGAATCAATACCAAAGAAAGAGTTTATTTCTTTGGTTTTAGATTAATATACAGGCGAGCCCCGGAGGTACAGTCGGATGATGATTATCATTAAAGCAGCACAACATATTTACGGTAACGTAGAAAAAGAATTTTCACCCAATAAAGTCGGTGGATTTCAAACGTTATTCTACACAAAAGCATTGCTTACGGAAGAAGAGTCGGAGGAGATAGAAGAAAGACTTGTATATCACCAATCCGACACAAATCCCGTGAAATGGCTGTTTTTCTCTTTAGCAACTGAAAAAATTGTAGTTACACGTATTGTTCCCCTGGCAGATGTTGATCAATTCGGTCGTGTAGGTAGTTACCTGGCCAACAGTATTATTTTGTCGCTGGAGGATTTTAATAAAGTGGGGTGTAATCCGTTTATTATCTTTGATCTTGTTGCAAAACGATACCTGGAAAATACATCCCGGGCGCTTGAAATAGGAGATGCCAAATCAGCTAATATTGATGAAATCACACTGGAAATAGATGAAGAAAATCTAAAAATCATGGAAAAGGAAATCGTATCGGAAGTACAAAAATGGGATACTGAAGAATTAAAGAAGATTTCCCACTATACTGTAAATGTTCTGGAGTTGAAGGATAAGAGAGAAGCCCTGGTTTTTTCCGGTACTCCCGGGCAAATTACCAATGCCTTAAAAATTGCATTTATGTTTGTTCCTGGAAAAATCCGTTTAAATTGCAGTTTTGATACCTATTTCCATGAGTGTAACCTGGTAGGAACCTATTTTTGGGCAATTGGGTATCCCGAAGTATCTGAGGCAGCACCTCACCTGCCCATTGTCGATGCTGCCCAAAAAAAAATCACGGCTGAATTACCTTATGATGTTTCTCCATATGAGAAATGGGTTTATGATTGCATAACCCGGCAGGAATTTCTTGAGATTGTATTGCACAATTCAGCGGCCTGGGAATTGCAAGAACTATTATTAGATAATCCATTTGATGAGCAAATAATTCGAGATGCCCTGTCGCATTTACCCGCGAATTCTTTACAGCAAATTTCCAAAGCATATTACACCCCACTGGTGAGAAAAATCAATAAAAGATTGGAAGAAACCATTGGTATAAAATTGACATCACGAGTTATAGATCGATTTTCATCCGACTCCAATCGACAACCCAAAAGGCTTTTTTATGCCCTGCTCGATGGTTTTGATTTGGAAGAACTGGCCGATGAATTATACGACAATTTCAAGGGAAAAATAAAGGATAAACCTGACAGACAGGAAATCATAGAGCTGCAAGCATTCCTTAAGAAGACAAAGCATGACTATCTAGATATATTTTTGGCAGTATGGTACGAAGATGATGCGGCCCTCTCTAAACACCTCGATCAATTACCTGATACCAGCAGCAGAGAAATTGTAGAATTATTGGTTAAAGAAAGTTCAATCCCTATGGATAGGCTGATTTCTGCGGTAAAAATTGATGTGTTTCTTAAAATTTTTGTAAATTATTCTCAATCCGATGCAAAAATAAGGACACATTTACCGGATTTAATCAAAAAGCTGATCAAAATAAAGCAATATGAAAAATTAGCTGAGCTTTGTCCTGTGGTGAATCAACTAGATATAAAGCAAGTAAAAACAATAAAAAAAATCCTTGAGAAGCAGGCACAAAAACTGCCGGAGGAATTTATTAAATCCTTAAATGATCGATTGGCCTTTTTAACGGAATCAACTAAAACGAAAAATTCAAAAGGCCCTGTTAAGAATTTTTTGAAAAAGTTTAAATTTTAAGGCAGGAAAAAAGGTTAGGATAATTCTTAGTTGAAAGAATACGGGGGCAAGAAAAAAGTAGGTGAGAAGTGTGCCAGGCTAAGCTGGCGGCGGGAACTGCGGGAACTGACTCGGTGTTTGAAAAGTTGAAAATAGTTGAGCGACTCCTCTAAAAGTAGGTGAGTGAGTTGAGTGAGGTGAGTAGGGAAGTAAAAGTTAAGCTTCTTCGAAGCTTAAAAACTCGGAGGTTGAGAGGTTGAGAGGTTAAGAGGTTGAGAAAACTAAAAAATCAGCAATTATAATTTTAACCCTGGAGTAATAAAGTAATTTCTCGCCTGGCGTCTTTTTTACCCTCTTACAAATTCATACAGCTTACCATGCGTCGCCTTGATTATCTCTTTACCTTTAAACCCCCTTTTCAAAAGCTCAAACTGAAGCGTCAACATAAAAAATCCATGGGTTACCAATAAAACTTTGTTTTTTTTGTGTGTTTTTACAGAATATTAATAAAAAATATCGTATAATACTATTTAAAAAAAAGGAGGTTAAAAATGATGCGGAAGCGCTTTTCTGCTGCAATGGTTTTATTAATAATGCTTTTTCTTTACCTGCCGCTGTCAGCCCAGGGTTATCTATCCAGGAAAGAATTCAGGAAATTTGTTTACCAGGTCATGGATGTATGGAAAGTTCCTGGAGCAGCGGTGGGCGTTATCTACAAAGGGAATGTGATCCTGGCCGAAGGCTATGGATACCGTGACATTGAGAAGAAGTTGCCGGCGAATCGCTACACCATTTTCGCTGTTGGTTCCGTTACCAAGGCGTTTACTACTTTAGCAATGGGTCTCCTGGTGGATGAGGGAAAATTGGATTGGGAACAGCCGGTTAAACGTTATCTGCCGGACTTTAAAATGTACGATCCCTATGTCAGCGAACACATGACCCCACGTGACCTGGTGATTCACAATTCCGGGCTTCCCCGCCACGACCCCATGTGGTATGGTTCCAAACGTACCAGGAAAGAGCTGTACGACGTACTGCATTACCTTGAACCCAGCAAAGGGTTTCGTTCTGTGTATCAATACCAGAATTTAATGTACATGACTGCCGGGTACCTGGTGGGCAGGATTACCAACAGCTCCTGGGAAGAAGTGGTTCAAAAACGAATACTGGACCCCCTGGGTATGACCGGTACCAATTTTTCCGTTAACGTCTCCCAAACGAGCGATAATTATGCCTTACCTTATGAAGAAGAAGAGGACAAGATAAAACAGGTACCCTTTTATTCGGGCTTCTCCGTTGTTCATGCCAATGTCGGACCTGCCGGGTCCATTAATTCCAATATCACGGACATGCTTAAATGGGTCAAACTTCATCTCCAGGAAGGCAAGTGGAACGACCTTCAGATCATCAAAGAATCCACCCTTCAACAGATACATACACCCCAAATAATCGCCGGTGGGACCATAGCGAAGCTGTTGAGTGATTTTAAAGAATTTTCCTATCCCACCTATGGAATGGGATGGTTTATTCACCATTTCAGGGGACATAAAATCCTTCACCATGGAGGTAACATTGATGGTTTCAGTGCCATGGTCTCTTTTATGCCGGAGAACAAATCCGGGGTGGTGGTGTTGACAAACAAAGGAGGAACATTCCTTACCATGGCAGTGCTTTTCCATGTCTACGACCGTTTGTTAGGAATCAAGCCAGCGCCCTGGAGTCAACGTTTTAAAGCCGAGATTGATAAATTCCTGGCAGCCCAAAAGGCAAAAAAAGACGAAGAAGACAAATTCCGTAAGAAAAATACCAGTCCCACTCATCCCTTAGCAGAATTTGCCGGTGAGTTCGAGCATCCCGCTTACAGTTCTCTTTTCATTACCGTTGAAGACAATGCCCTTCATTTTAAATACAATAAATTCTCATCCCCTTTAAGCCATTTCCATTACAATGTGTTTAAAGTGGAGAAAGGGTTGGTCAAAGGGCTAAAATTTCAATTTCTCCTTAATGAAAAGGGGGATATCGACCGTGTTTCCGTTCCCCTGGAAAGCAGCGTCAATAATATCATCTTTCGCCGTGCACCGGAAAAAAAGATGCTGAAAAAGAGCGATAAATAATAGAATAACCACAGAGGACACAGATAGTAAAATAGAGGCAGTCGATTGACATTGAAACGGCAATTACAGGTTTCAGTCCGCGATCTGGTAGAATACACGCTGCGGTCCGGTGACCTGGTGCTGGATTTTTCTTTTGCCAGCGGTGCCCAGGTTCAGGCACGGGCAGTAAACGGTATCCGTGCTCACCAGAAAATCCAGGCCGCCCGGCCAAAAGAATACCAGCCTGAAGTTATTGTATCCCATCAGGTAGAAACCCATGATTTTACAGTCACAATCTCCGGCCGAATCGACGGGGTTTACCGTTATACCGACCCGGACCGGGCGGTTATCGATGAAATAAAAACCACCACCCGCGACCCTGATTCTTTTGAAGAAGAACACCCCATCCACTGGGGACAGGCAAAGGTTTATGCCTACCTCTACGCCCTCCGGGAAAAACTAAAAACCATTGACGTCCAATTGACTTATTTTCAAATTGGTGTGGACCTGGAAGCAGAAGCAGATGTGGATATAGATGTGAATAAAGGAAAAACCAGGGAATTTTCCAAGTCTTTTACTTTCGAAGAATTGAAAGTTTTGTTTAATGATCTTTTGGCCCGGTACCTGGGGTGGCTTGTCACCCTTGAGACGTGGCGCCGGCAGCGGGATGACAGTATTCGGCGATTGGAGTTCCCTTATTCAGCTTATCGTCCGGGGCAGCAGCAAATGATGACCAATATTTCCCAGACCATTGCAAAAGGGGAACAATTAATGGTAGAGGCTCCCACAGGTATCGGTAAAACCGTGGCGGCAATTTTTCCGGTAATTAAAGCCATGGGCAATAGGCTGATGAAAAAGTTTTTTTATCTCACTGCCAAAACCACAGGGAGGACGGTTGCCCAGAACACACTGGAAGATTTGAGGGAAAGGGGGCTTCAATTAAAGTCTCTAACCCTGACGGCCAAAGAAAAAATCTGTTTCAGTCCCGGTAGTTCTTGCAATGGCGAGGAATGCGAATTTGCCCGCGGCTATTTTGACCGCATCAACGAAGCTGTAGAAACCGTTTTCCAGGGAGATACCCATGGTCTGACCCGTGAAGTCATCGAGGAATCGGCGCGTCAGTTCACCGTATGTCCCTTTGAATTTTCCCTGGAACTTTCACTCTGGGCTGATGCCATTATTTGCGATTACAACTATGCGTTTGATCCCAGGGTTTATTTAAGGCGATTTTTTGGAGAAGAAAACGGGGGAGGCGATTTTGTTTTCCTGGTGGATGAGGCCAACAACCTGGTAGACCGTTCCCGGGAAATGTTTTCTGCGGAATTGTACAAACAACCCCTTTTAGAATTGAGGCACATGGTGAAAAAGGATTCCCCGGAGATATACAGGAGTCTGGGAGCTGTTAACAGCCAGTTGGTAAAGCTCAGACAAGAGTGTGAGGAGGCAGGCCGCCCACTGGCACAGGAATCATATCCTGTGGAACTCATCCCTCCCTTGCGGCGATTTATCCGGGCAGCAGAGCGCTGGTTGGCCAAAAAAATTAAAACTCATTACCGCCTGGACCTGGTGGCTTTGTATTTTGAGGTAAGCTGGTTCTTGAAGGTGGCAGATATTTACTATGACGCCTATGCCACCTGTCTTGAAATAATAAACGACGATTTTCGTGTAAAGCTTTTTTGTATGGACCCGTCTCACCAGCTGGCTGATGCATTCCTGCGCTGTACCTCTGTAATCTTCTTTTCCGCCACCCTGTCTCCCATGGATTACTTTCGTCATATCTTAGGATGTGATTCGTCGGCCAGGGAATTGATACTGCCTTCTCCTTTCCCGCAGGAGAATCTCTGTCTGCCTGTAGCAGACCGGGTTTCTACCCTTTACAAATACAGGGAACGCACCAAAACAACTGTTGCCCGTATCATCAACGAACTGGTGAACCGGCAGCCCGGTAATTACCTGATCTTTTTCCCTTCTTACCAATACATGAAGATGGTTCTTAATTTATTCATCCTGATGAACCCTCATGTGGAATATATTGTCCAGACTCCTGGTATGAGTGAAGCTGAACGGGATGAATTCCTGGAAAATTTCGCCGTAGATAACCGTGCCAAAGGTAAAACCCTGGTGGGTTTTGCCGTAATGGGTGGTATTTTTGGTGAAGCCATTGATTTAAAAGGTGACCGGCTTACCGGTGCCGCTGTTGTGGGGGTTGGACTTCCGGGTATTTCATTGGAACGGGAACTCATTAAAGAGTATTTTAGCCAATTACAGGGAACGGGATTTGAGTATGCCTATTTGTATCCTGGCATGAACCGGGTGTTCCAGGCAGCCGGGCGGGTCATTCGTACTGCTGAGGACCGGGGTGTGGTCTTACTAATCGGGCACCGGTTTACCACTCATCAATACAGTTCCCTTCTGCCGTCCCATTGGTGTCCCGTCCGAATCCGGGATGAGCAGCACCTCAAGGAAGTCCTGGATCAATTCTGGAACCTTTAAAAACTATTTTTAGCCACGAAGGCACAAAGCCAGTAGGCAGTAGGCAGTTGGCAAGGAAGAAGAGAAGAAGATATGAAAATTACAAATTCCAAATTACAATGACCAAAATTCCAAACAAGGAGTTTCGAGCACATTACGGTTTATAATACTGCATTCGTAGTAAGAAGTAAAATGACATTGATGTGGCACTATGGCTGAAACGTTGTACCCCAGGCTGACCATTTATTAAAAGTTTTTGCGGGGGTCCAGGGACACTTACAGTGCGGTATTAAGGAATACCCATGGAGACGATACATCGTTTGAAACGTCGTACGCCGTCATGGCACTGCAAATGCTCCCCCACGCAGTGGGGTTTTTTCCCAAAAGAGCCCCCTGGTTTGAATTTTTTTGTTGACAATTTATTAAAGATATGTAATATATAACTATATATATAAATCTTCGGGGTTGGAGATTTATGAAGGAGGATAAAAATGAAAACCTATTTCATTGGATGGTGGAATGTAGAGAATCTCTTTGATGTCTTTGATTCCCAGGATAGGCCTGAATGGCTGCAAAAACAATTGGAAGAGGAGTTGGAAGGATGGACCGGTGAAGTGCTTGACAAGAAAATCCGCCAGCTCTCCAGTATAATCGTTAAAATGAATAATGGCCGCGGGCCTGATATCCTTGGTGTTTGTGAGATCGAAAACGAAAACGTCATGAAAAAACTTGCCGTTAAAGTAGAAGAGGGCCTGAACCATAGGAGCTATGATGTTGTTCATCACGACACCAAAGACCAGCGGGGAATTGATGTCGCGTTTATTTATGACCGGGAGAAATTTAGAGCCGGGGAGCCTTTTAGCCATGTGGTTTTAAAACGAAATGCCACCAGGGACATATTCCAGGTGAATTTCGAGTGCCTGGAGAACAATCAAAAAATCGTTTTGCTGGGGAATCATTGGCCTTCCCGGAGAGGGGGTGAACTGCATTCAGAGCCTTACAGGATTATAGCTGCGGAAACGTTGAGCTACTGGCTGGAACGAATTCCTGAGAAAATCGGCGATGAAGATATTTCCGTACTCATTATGGGAGACTTTAACGACGAACCCTTTAACCGGTCTATTACGGATTACGCCCTTGGAACCAACTGCAAGGAGAAAGTTATTAATGCTAGAAATCCCAGGTTGTATAATCTTATGTACAAATTTTTAGGTGAAGGAATCGGCACTCACTATTTTTCCAATTCTCCGAACCTTTTGGACCAGTTTTTGGTTAATAAGAATATGATCAACGATGCAGGGGCGTTCCAGGTGGCTGCAAAGGGTGGTGAATATGATGTTCGTATCGAGATGTTCGCTGAAATGAAATCTGGTGGGGATTACCCGGCGCCTATCCGGTTCGCACGGCCTTCTTCCGATTGGTATAATGAAAACGGCTACAGCGACCATTATCCCATCTCGATTCGAGTAAAAGGTTAGTCTATGCCTCCGGCGGCCAGGGGCTCTTTTTATAAAAACCACCCCTGGACCCCGCAAAAATTTTTTATACATGGTCAGCCTGTGTTACATGGCTTCAATCACCATACCCCATTGGTATTATCGTAATTTGCTTTTTATTGGCAATTGCCAACTGCCGATTGCCAACTAACTTCGTGCCCCATTGTTACCATTTTACTTCTTGTTTTCCAGGACGGGTTCAATTATAATGTATTTTAACCTGTTATTCCTTTTAGGTTTAAACTACCATGATCGAAATAAACGGAAACTATTTGGAAGGCGGCGGTCAAATTGTGCGTACCGCCCTGGCTCTCAGCACCATCACCAATAAACCATGTCATATTACCGATATCAGGGCAGGACGAAAAAAACCGGGTCTAAAAGCCCAACATGTACACGGTGTCAGGGCACTGGAAGCCCTGTGCCAGGCCCAAACAACCGGAGCTGAACTGGGTTCATCTTACCTTGAATATCACCCCGGCCCCATGGAAGGCCGGACCCTTTCCATCGATATCGGCACCGCCGGTGCCATAAGCTTACTTTTGCAAAGTTTACTTCTTCCCTGCGCTTTCAGCGACACCAAAGTGAGGCTGAAAATTACCGGGGGCACAGATACAAAATGGAGCATGCCCATTGATTATGTTACCCAAATTGTCCTTCCAGCCCTGCAAACCGCTGCCAGTTTTAAGATGGAATCGGCCAAACGGGGCTACTACCCCAAAGGCGGCGGAAAAGTTGACCTTACCATAATCCCTAAAACCCACCGGCAGCAATTTGACTCCCTGGAAGCGTTTCTTGCGCATGTGCATGAAACCTATAAACCTTTCGACATGACAGAAAGGGGACCCTTACTGCAAATAAAAGGTATCAGCCATGCTGCCGAGGGATTGAAACGCAGCCAGGTTGCTGAAAGACAGGCAAAAGCAGCAAGTCACTTTTTAAAATCGGCAATCAATGGTGTTAAAGTAGATATCTCACCCGAATATCATGCCACGGAGTCCCTGGGAAGCGGCATCACCCTGTGGGCCATTTTCCAGGATGCTCGATTGGGGGCAGATGCCCTGGGTGAAAGGGGAAAACGGGCAGAAATTGTCGGGCAGGAGGCAGCCCGGGCCCTAATGGCGGAAATTGAATCCGGGGCCCCTGTAGACCGGCACCTCTGCGATAATCTTATCCCCTTCATGGGACTTATGGGCGGCCGCATCAGGACCTCGAAGGTGAGCGACCACACTCTGACAAATATCCACGTGACAGAGCAGTTCTTGCCAGTAAAATTCGATGTTTCAGATAATACGATTAAAGCAGATAAAACCTGTAATGAAGAAAACAAAGTCACTGTCCGGTCTTGAGGTGCTGGTATTGGACTGCCAGGCCACGGGTGCCAACCCGGAAAGCAATCACCTGATGGAAATCGGCTGGTCTCATACACAGGCTTCCCAATTTAAAGAGTTTAGCGAATCCATGATCGAATCCTACCTGGTCCGGTTACCGGAGGGAGAAGAAATCCCCCGGAGAGTGACAAGGATCACCGGACTTAAAACAGAAGATTTTGATACCGGTGTGTCAGCGGAAATCATCTGGGAAAAACTCAGCGCAACGGCCCGGCAAATCGCATCAGCCAATCAATTGGATTTATGCCCAACCATCATCCATTATTCCCGTTTCGAAGAGGTATTTCTTCACCACCTTCACCAACAATATGGAGCTAAAGAACCCTTTCCCTTTGAAGTTATATGTACCCACAAAGTGACACGGCGGTTGTTTCCTGATCTTCCCCGTAAAGGGCTGCGTGCTATTGCCGGATACCTGGGATATTCAGTGCCTGAGTTCAGACGTTCTGCCCATCACACGGCTGCTTCTATTTTTATCTGGCAGCGGGTGGTTCGGTTGTTGAAAGAAAACAACGTTGAGACACTTGAGGAATTAAAAGAGTGGCTGAAAAAACCCCTGGCAAAGGCAACCGGCAGCGGCATGGATTACCCCATGGAAGCAGAGCTTCGCTTGAACTTACCCAAAAAACCCGGAATCTACCGGATGTCCCGGTCTAATGGAGATTTGCTCTATATCGGCAAAGCCACCTCATTGAAACACCGGGTTAATAGTTACTTTCACAAAAGGAAACGGAGTGCCTATTCAAGGAACACGCTGGAGATGCTTACCCAGGCCGCCCACCTGGAAGTGATTGTTACTGGTTCGGCGCTGGAAGCAGCATTGTTGGAAGCGGATGAAATAAAAAAGCATTCCCCCCCTTACAATGTGGCACTGCGTCAGCGGGAGCGAGAAATTGTTTTTTTCTCCAGGGACCTCCGGGAATATTCCCCGACTTCAGACAGCTCTCATCCGGTGGGGCCTATGCCGTCTAAAGAATCATTGACCGCCTTCGCAGCTATTGGCGCTTTTCTAGAAGGCCAATTCTCCAATGCGAATGACAACGAAATCAATATACCTGCACTGGTGCTGGGTATTCCCCCGGAATATGCACCCGAGGTAGACTGCTTCAAGGAAGGCACTGGGATATTCCAACAGAGACACGACCAACTGCTAAAAAAATTTGAAGAGAATATCTTAAGCAAAGGACTGATGATATTGGGCAAACAGCTTCGTCGGCAAAAGCTGGAGGAACTGGCTTTAGCTGAATCTACAGCCGAAGAAGAGAACGGAGATACATCCGACCAAACCAATAACAATGAAACTATTGAAACTGGAGAAGAACGAACCTGGACACCGGAAAGTGTTGCTAACGTGATGGAAGGAATCATCCGTTTCGGTGCGCATTTGATTCGCCGCGCCCGGTGGTATTGCTTGTTAAGTGAATCCTCATTGGCCTGGACCACCGGGGAGACCGCAGGCCGCCAACGACGACTGCTGGTTTTCCAGGAAGGCACAATCATCCGACAAGAAGATATAACACAGGAACAGGAAATCCCTATCCCGCCCGGTTATCAACAGCCATTTCCTGCCAGGCAGAAGAATTTCGACGTCATGACCTATGACCGCTTGCGAGTTTTAACTACTGAACTGCGCCGCCTGGTTTCAGATGAAATTGACAGGCATGTCCAGTTACATTTAAGTCCCAAAGTGGTGTTGGGGCGTCAGCAGCTTCTTAACCTACTCCAATGGGTATGATACGAATACTGTTTCTTGCGGATACGCATTTGGGTTTTGATTTGCCTTTTAAGCCTCGTGTCCAACGCCGCAGGCGGGGACCGGATTTTTTTCAGATGTTTGACCTGGCATTGGAACCTGCACACAGGGGGGAAGTGGACGCGGTGATTCACGGCGGTGATATCCTCTTTCGCAGCAAAGTTCCACCACAACTGGTGCAAATGACTTTTGAACCGCTCCAAAAAGTGGCTGATAAAGGCGTATCCGTTTTTGTGGTGCCCGGAAACCATGAACGCTCTGCTATTCCTTTCCGGTTATGGGCGTCCCATCCCAACATTCACATTTTTGTCCGGCCCAAAACGTTTTATTTGAACGTCAGGGGTATCATGTTAGCCCTGGCAGGATTCCCGTATATCCGGGATAACATCCAGCAGCATTTTCCTCGTGTGCTGGGACAAACCGGCTGGAACCAAAAACCGGCTGATACTGCAGTGTTGTGCATGCATCATATTGTCGAAGGTGCGGCACTGCAGGTGGGGTCCAAATTCTATGTTTTTCGCAAGAACCCGGACATTATCCGGGCTGCGGATTTTCCTCCAGGTTTTGCTGCCGTGCTGTCAGGTCACATTCACCGGTTCCAGGTACTGACAAAAGATTTGAACGGGAATCCTACTGCCGTTCCCATCTTCTACCCCGGCTCCACCGAACGGACATCCTTTGTGGAAAAAGATGAAGCCAAAGGTTACTTAACCCTGGAAATCGAGTCTACCGGTTCCGGTTCCAATCCCGGAGGAGGGAAAATAAAACATTGGCAATTCCATGAATTGCCAGCCAGGCCAATGTATCAACTGGAAGTGCAGGCCGCCAATATGACTGCTTCCCAACTGGAATCATGGATAAAAAGAAGCCTGGAACATCTGCCTCGTGATAGTGTGGTTAAAATCAGGATTCATGGCAAAATGTCGCCTGCGTTATTGAACGTAGTCAGTGCTGCTTCTCTCCGTTCCCTGGCACCGGACACCATGAATGTTACCATTGGATTTGTTAATAATTAATAATTATCAACAAATGATAATCCCTATAGTGTTGTGTTAAGTTTTAATTGACGGTGCCTTCGGCGACCAAGGGGCTTTTTTGAAAAACCGCCCCCCTGGACCCCCCGAAAAACTTTTTATAGCCCTTCGGGCAGTTGGCAAGCAAGAAGAGAAGAAGGTAAGTTGAAGGCTTCCCCATCCATTTGGATACAGCGGTCTTTTTATTGATTAAATGTAAATTTCAAAAGTGGTCATCTGATTGATTGTATAAGGGAAGGAAGCCTTCCGATGGCCCGAAGGGCCTGCTGTGGCTGGCGACGCTATGCGCCGCGCCGCGGGCCCCGTGCGGTACGAGAGTTAATTTGCTTGTTTTGGTTGTTTTGGCATGTTTTGGTGACAGGCCAATTTTTCTTATATACATTGACATTGACAATCGGCACCTGAAATTCATCATTCGGCAGTTAGAAATCAGCAATCGGCAGTTGAAAATCACCATTCGGTGAACGGAATTTTTCAATCAATGATGAAAAGTTATTATCCAATCGTTGGAAATGGCAATTCGATGATTAAAAGTCGTCATCCGATCGTTGGAAATGACCATTTGATGATTGGAGGTCATCATCCAGTCGTTGGAAATGACCATTCGATGGTTGGAAGTCATCATTCAGTCGTTGGAAATCATCATCCAATCGTTGGAAATGACCATTTGATGATTGGAAGTTGTCATTCGGTAATAGTTAAGCTCCGGCCACAAGCCACAAGCCGCAGGCCACAAGCAGAAAGATGAAAACTATAAGATGCTGTTTAAAGCTTTGGCTGGTGCTTGCTGCTTATAGCCGGTATATACCTTTTCCTGACCGGCATCTATGTCACCCTGATCGAGGTCTATGTCATCGTGATCGATCTCTATGTCTTCTTGACCCGCCTTTATCTTAACATAGACGACGTCTATCCTAACATAGACGGTCTCTATCCCAACATAGCCGGTCTCTATGTCAACATAGACGATCTCTTGGAATTATAAGCCTTTTCAATTTTTTCTAGCTGGCCTATAATTTGGCAAGCAAAATCAGGAGAAAGCCAATAATTTGTTTTTATTTTTTTCTTTTCTACGCAGCTAAAAAAGCACCTGAGACTGTTTCTTAAAGGATTATCATCAGGAGAATACTCTTCAACCAAATGCCATTGGATTTCACCCGTAGAATTCCTAGAAGACATATCGTGTTCAAAAATCGTTATTTTGGTATTGTTTTCAAATACGACCATTCTATTTTCTCCGGCAATGATGATATCTCTTGCCCGCTTAGGATAGCACCAACTTAGGAAAGCCGACGCTATAAATCCACTTCTATAGGATAGTCTAAAAGAGATCGTATCAATGAAGTTTCCTGATGTATGGTCACCATAAGGCTGAAAATTTAACCAACCATCTACCTTAATTCCGTCCAATACCTCATCCGGGAATAAATATTTTACTATAGAGAGATCATGAGAGCCTAAATCCCAAAGTATATTATGCAATCTATAAATCCCCATTTGGGTGCGGTTGGTATGAAAATAATGGATTTTGGTGCCCAAATCACCTTCGTCGAGTTTTTTTTTGATGAAATGCAGGCATTTGGAATGCAGGTAAGTATGATCAATGAACAAAATTTTATTTTTTCTCTTTGCCAACTTTGTTAATTCCCGAGCTTGATCGAGGCGAAGACACATTGGTTTTTCTAAAAAAACATGTTTGCCTGCTTTAAGTGCTTCACCTGCAATTGAAAAGTGAGTTTCGGCAGGAGTTGCCACAATAACTGCATCCAGTGAAGGGTGTTCTATAACAGGTTTGAAGCCCAGGAGTTCAATAAGACGGGGAAACCGAAGGCGAACCTCCGCTGCAGCTTCGGAAAGCTTTTGGGAATCGGAATTCCCCGCACAAACCACCACCTCAACGTTTGGAAAAGAAAGAATAGCGGGAAGTATCTTCTTGCCCCAATAACCACTTGCCCCGATTATTCCTATTTTAATACTCATCATACTCATCTACAAACTAGGCCTAAAGCCCAAAGACTTAGAAAGTTTAAAAACCTTTTTGGCCTGGTCAATATCCAGGACTTCTTTGCTCCATTTTTCGGTTATTTTCTTCTCAAGTTCTTCTGGAATAGGTGAATTATCCTCTTTTAGATGTTCAATAAGCTCATCAAGTAATATCACTCCTTCTGGTTCGGCTTTTATTTCCCTGATCCTCCTGTTAAGCCAATAATAGCGGCACTGAGGACATGTCTCCTTAGGGTTTATCGGTGTTTTGGTTAGTATTTTAATATTTTCAGTATCCATATTTGCCTCAGGATTACTTAAATTTTCATTTAGAATCCTCCAGAAATCACTCAGTTTTGTCCCTGTTTTCATGCGGCCAAGCCTGGGAACAGCTCTTGCCATGTTTATTGCATATGAACAAGGGAGAACCCTTAACCACCCTGGCTGCCTGTCCGGGATTACTGCAGGCACCAGGTTCATTGCGTAGCATGTGTCATAATCAGGATTTTTGAAAGCCCTTTCGCTGTCAGTATATTTTACAGCAAAAGAGTTATTTTGATATTTTTTTTCTTCTTCCATTATTTTATCACGGATTAAGCTTGCGGTCTGGACTTCATCGCTGCTTTCCATTAGTTCTGGTCTTATCTGAATAAAATCCACACCCAATTGTTCCGCGTGCTTAACCTGGTCCTCAATGGTATCAATCCATACGGAGTGGACAGTGCTGCCAAGGGCGATTGTGCATTTGTCAGGTCTCATCCCCAGTATATCTTGTACTGTTTTTTTTGCTTCAATATACCCAGGCAGCTTGAATTTTTTATTTTTTGCGTTGTTGCTCTCACCGTAGTGTATCGCACGATAAGTTTCAGGATCATGACCATTAAAACTAATACGTACAAATGAGTATTTATCTTTTCTTTGCAAAAAGTATTCCCAGAATTTGAAATTTTTTGGTCTTGTGCCATTTGTAAATATGCCTATATTGCCACTTGTTTCCCAGAGATGCGCCATGAATTCATGAATGTCAGGGTGTAAAAGTGGTTCACCACCACCACTGATCAGTACATCTACTTGCTCCTGTTTTAAATCATCAGCCAGTATTCTTAGTGCGTCTGTATCGATGAAAGGACGTTTTCGATAATCAAGTCGTTTAAGACGGGTACGACACCAATCACATCTATGGTTGCACACCATACTGGGCCAGATTTCCACCAGGGAAGGGAAACCCACTTGATTTCTCTTTATGATTTTCTTGATCTTATCCCAATGCAGCAAATATTTCATCGGATTAAAACACAGCTCAAGGTACTCATGAATGCCAGGTTTAAGCTCCTTTTTGTTGAAAACATTATACGGGTGAATGCTTCGGAATGGTAATATCGCATCGTTTTTTTTGGCTGCTTGTTTAATTATTTCTAAAAATCTTGAGATAAACCTCTCTGCTAGTTGATATGCCAATTGCATATAATTGGTATCAAAGTCCGCATCTTCAATGCTTTGGATATCGATTACACCTTCAAGCTCTTTGGGATCAATTAATGACAATATGGGAAAGATAAGATTCGATTGTGAGTCCTCTCCGTATTTTGTAGTGACAGTACATTCACGGTATGCATTTTTAGCTGAACCATTGCCTTTAAGATTGTGTATTAGCAGGGGTCTGTGATCTTCCAAGGCTACTTTTACCGGTAACGGTATATTTTTGGTCTGATCTGTTACGGAGGGTAAAAGATTTATGGCCTTTATGCTGGTTGGTCCGTTTGCCCACAACCAGTATAGGATATTTTCTTCTTTTTCATATATAAAGGCGGTGAGTGAAATGTCTCTTCTTTTTGATATTTTTTTGAAGACCTCTGCCAGTTCAGTAAAGAATTCATTGATATCTTTAAACTCTAATTCATTTTCATTATACCACTTGTGACTTAACCTGTTATAACACTTAAGAAGTTTTCTTTCAACTTGATCTACAAATGTTTGCCTTTCAAGTAAATTGCTCCTGCGATCTTTTATTATCTTAATTATCTCTATCTCGAGTTTTTCAAGAATTTTATAGAAGACTTTCGTTTTTAAAATCGTGGGGGCAATTGGGAAATCGCGAGCATTTAAGAAAAGCAGTCCTTTAACTTCCCCAGGTTTAATTGTTTCTTTTACCGGGCCCCTGGGAGTCCAGCATCGGTCACCCAATTTGAACCAGGCTGTGGACCTCAACTCTTCTCTTTCCACAAATCTGCCTTTCTTTTTTTCGGAAGTATCTTTGTTAATTTCATATATCTCATCGTTTTCATCGGTAATCTTAATTCGATAGTCGCCTTCAATAATTGGTCCGAACATATGTGCTTCATCATTGAGGTTGCAATAATAGATAACCTCATCTGTAAATTTTCCCACCTCAGTCTCTTGTTCCCCGGAAGAACGGGCATATAAAGTGATAACCGGCTGTGTTGATTCGGGGCTTTTTTCTTTAACATAATCGTAAACGGAATGAATACTTTTTAGAAAGGCTGCTTGTTTTGCTTCCTCAACTGCCCATTCTTTTTCCCTTAGTGTTTCAATATCCGGTTCCGAAACGTGCAGAGGAATACCCTCATCCGAATCAAATCGTTCAATCAAGTAATCAAACAAAGATTCCATTTGTTCACTGTAAACTTTTCCGGGCTTTTTTTTATTGCCCGGATTCTTTAACCAAATAATGTTAATTCCTTCATATTGAAGTTGGCGAGCTATTTTTCTGTCTGTTTCCCTCTCTTCTGACTCAGCAAGAATTGCGAATGCCATTACATCTTTTATCTTATCCACTAATTCTAACAACCTATCCCGAACCATACTACAACCCATAAATAAAATGACATTGTTTTTGAATATATCTTCAATAAAATCTTTGAATTCACTTTTGTTATAACAACGGTCGTATTGTTCTTTAGTCAGTATCCATGTATCTTCCCTCTTGATATCACCGTGAAGTTTAAATACATAATTTTCACTTCTTAATGCATCTTTGATATCTTCTGCTGAAGAAGCTAGTAAGGTTCTATAACCAGTTAATGTTTCTAAAATATCGTCGTAGTTTGTTGTGATGTAACGGGTAAAATTTAACTTTGGGAGTTTTCGAATAGCCCCCTTTATTTGCTCCTTTTCGACATGCCTAAAGGTTTGTTTCATGTTAATTTTAAAGGCTTCAGGAAATTTTTCATGTAATTTTTGTGCTGCTATTTCTAATTCATTACTTTGTATGGAATATCGGATATTTACAGCTTCATTATCGTCTTAAAATTTTTGGTTAATCCCAAAACTTAACATCTCTTCCAGGAAACCTCTCCATCCCGGTTTACCACTGGGCATGGACATTCCAGCTCCGATAAATGGCAGTATTCTAAAGTCCGCTTTTTTCAAATCCACAAGTTGGCCAATAATTTCTTTATTCAGCCTTATAGTTTCTTCAAAATCCGTCATCTATCCCTCCTCATTTCCAGAAATGTATTGTCAAACCCAAACCGAAAACAAGATCAATTTTCATCATGCTATATTTTAAGGGAAATACGGTAGTATTTCAATAGCTGTACCTGTTTTTTTGAAACTTCTGCAAAATTATTTCATTGATTAGAATAATAGGTTCCAAAATATGACAGAGTAGAAACGGGGACAAGAAAAGGTTACCCGGTCGTAAAATCTTGCCATTCTCTGGCAGAATATTTGCCTCCTCAAAAGAATTTGTGGGTAAAACAATGCCCGGACTCCGGTGAAACCTTCGGTGCTGCCTCCCTCGCTGGAATGGAGCTTCGCGTTGATACTGTATTCGCCGCGCGTACAAAATGTATTCACAAAGCGTTGATACTATTGGTGGGAAGAGAAGATTATATTGGCACTCAAAATGGTATTGGACTTAAGGGGGGAGGGACGAATATTCGGAGCTTCCCCAATGCCTCAATAAACTCTCGCCGCTGCCGCAGCGTTTTAAACTTTAATGTCAGAAAAACGGGAAAAAACGGGGACAGGCAAAAAAATGCTCAAGTCAGTACTTGCCATGTTTCTTAACGGACTTGATGAAACGCCCTAAGGCTTTGTCCTTCTTTCGCTTCTCCACGTAGGAAAGGTCATGGTACTCTGTTTCCTTTCTGAGCTTGAGATAGCTCTCGTATCGCTCTTCGCTGAGATTGCCTCCGTCAATCGCCGCCATAACGGCACAACCGGGCTCCTGGGTGTGGGTGCAGTTGGAGAATCGGCAGGTGAGGGAAAGGTCGTGAATGTCCGAGAAGCTGTCGTCTACCCCGTCACTTGTGCCAAGGAGACCAAGTTCCCGCATGCCGGGGGTGTCAACCAGCATAGCGCCGTTATCGAGAATAAGCAGTTGACGACGTGCGGTTGTGTGTACGCCTTCTCCCGTTCCGCTGACAGCCTTTGTGTCAAGCACGTCTCGTCCAATAAGTCGATTGATGAGGGTGGTCTTTCCGACTCCTGATGAACCAAGCAGGCAATACGTCTTGCCGGGCACAAGGAGGTCGCGAAACTTTTCCAATCCGGTTCCTGTGGTGTTGCTGATGGGGAGTAGTTGGGTAGTGATTCCGGTATCCCTGATCTTTTCGATCATCCCATCCAGTTCTTCAAGCGTGATCAGATCTGTCTTGCTCAAGATGACGATGGGCTCGATCTGGCCTTCGTTGGCCACAACAAGGTAGCGGTCGAGCCTTCGTATGTTGAAATCGTAGTGGCATGACTGGACAATGAAGGCAACGTCCAGGTTGACCGCGATCATTTGGAAGTCCACCGTTTTTCCCGGGCACTTACGACGCAGAAAAGTCCTCCTTGGCAGGACCGCATGAATGACCGCGAGATTTGCCGATGTGTGCTCCAAGCACACCCAGTCCCCAACGCAAGGAAGGTGGGTACTTGATTCAGCAGCAAAGCGGAACTTCCCCGCGAGTTCCGCGGTTGATTCACCATACTCATTCCGCACCAGGAATGCGCCTCGATCAACGGTCATCACCCGGGCCAAGTTGTGCCCTGGCTGGAGAATGGCGCTTGCATGTGCACCAAACCAGTCGTCAAAACCTAGAGCATGTAGGTCCATTTCTCCTCCACACCGAACTATAATTAGAAAACGGAAAACGGGGACAGGCAAAAAAATGGGCAAAAAAATGGAAATTTTCGTCTGTCCCGACTGCTGTCTAATGTCAAAAGTCTTTCCGGATAAACTTTAAAGACCTTACACTTAAACATTACACCTCCTTGATTAAGGTGTTCGATCATTTGACATTACCTCTTTTTCTCCGTCAAACGATCTGCCCCTATTATGGCATAAAAATGATCCGGAACCGGGTAAAACGGATGCAAAATAGAGGGTAAAATCGTTGCATTAAGGTTGGAAAATAGAACAAATGATGCAAACCGGGGAATTTTGTTGCAAAATGCGTTTCAAGTAGAAAAAACTGACCAATGGCATTAATTATGCTATTAATAATTACCCGGTACTTTATCCTGGCCAGGTTCGGAAATAAAAAAAGGGGACAGGCACGGAGAACACGGAGAACAGTTGGGAATCAAAACAATTCTTTTTGGATGGCGTGAGACAGAGTCTCTTTCTCGTCCAGGATGTGAATCACTTCCCAGCCTCTCTGTTTCAAAGTGGAAGCTATATAATTGCGGTGACACCCCCAAGGAAATTTTTCAGCACACATAAACGCAGAGGGTACCGCAGAAGCAATCTCTTCCAACCGCTCGATCCCCGATAAGTAATCCTCCGTCTCCCTGTAGGCCTCGTAACCCCCTTTACGGAAACCTCCCAGCAGGTTTCCCATGTAATGGTAAGCAATGCCATGACCCTGCAAATATTGGGCAAGGTTTTCTTTTTTAAAATGCTCGAATCGCTTACTGGTGGGAAAACGCCTGACATCAATAATGGCTTTGACGCGGTGATTTGTAAGGATTTCCACGAATGCCTCGATGGTCCGATTACTGGTGCCGATAGTATATACAGTCATATTCATATTATAGCCGATTTACAGCCTTTTGTCTTAACCTGAAACCTTGCTTGTCCCCTTAATTTCTTAATTTCCTTAATTGCATTAAATATATAAGAAGGATTCGTAGTTATTGGGTAACGACCGGGTGGATATAGACGTATTTTTCGGCTTTTATCTGCTTGATTGCCTTTCTTACAGCCACACCTATTTCATTTTTTTTGTAAATTTCCTTCAATCTCTTTTTGGCCATACTGTATGCTTCATTTTCCTTGAAAATTGTTTTCCTGAGTTTACAGGCATATATAAGGCTGATCAAAAGACCATTTTTCGGATCCGGTTCCCTGTTATGAAGAATGATATCATTGAGCTGGATTTTTATTTGATCTTCACGGGCCGGATTGATGGATGGGTATATTATTTTATTAAAGGCTATAAATACTTTTCCGGTTTCCATGGTTAATATTTTTTTGTCGATTAACCGATATAAAATCATTTTTTTATAGATTTTGGCTTTTTTGGATATCTTTTTCACCCAGTATTTCAGAGATTTTTGCTTTGTTCGTTTTTTGATTAATTTCAGAACCTGATCTAAAATAATATCTTTGGTGGGGCTTTCATCCTTTAAAATGATTTTGTTGTTTTCAAGAACAATCTTCCTTTTTTGGATTAATTCATAAATAATCGTACCGGCTATTCCGCAATGAATACGGGTTGAATCCGCAAAAAATTTACCCTTTTTGTCATCAATTGATAACAATAAAAATTCTTCGAGCAATTTGTTGGAGTGGACACGATCATTTTCGGGTGCAGTGAATGCTTTATTCTTTAAATCAGTGTTCTTCTGTTCATTTTCAATCCTGTTGAGAGCGTTTAAGACCAATTTTTTAAGGTTGGAATCAAATTGTGGTAAATTCTCCAGCTCATCCATCAGGTATTTTTTATATTGGGGATTTCCCGACTGAATCAGGGATACTGCAATTTCGATCCTTAGAATTTTGGCATCATCCACCCAATCGCTGTTTTCAAAGGAATCAATTAAGTTATCCAGGTTTTTTAGCGCCATCTTTTTCAGTTCCTGTCTGGCTTCTTTTTTCTCCTCGGTCTGGCTCAGTTTATTCTGGCTGTATGCCAGCCAGTAGACAGCACTATCAGAATCCTGATTCCCGGGAAATTCATCTTTCATTTTCTCCAGGAATACAATCGCATTCTTCCACTCTTTCATAAAAATGGCTTTTCTGGCCTTTTTCAGAAGTTGAGAGGCATTTCCGGTGGTTGAACCATGGTCATCATAACTGACCAGATGCGCCGAAACGAAGAAAAGAGTAGCCATCAACAGGACAATTATTACATTGTTTTTTTGAGGATACTTTTGCATGTTACACCTCCTGAAAGATCATTATTTAAAAATTGTTCCCAGTAAAATTTTTCTATTTTATAAAGGGTTCTTTTCATTTTTATGAGGTTTTTTATGAATAAAAAATTCTCGGATTCATTGGTATCCATGTTGGATATCTCCATTAAAATAATTTCAAGTTCTGTTAATAATTGCTGGATTTTCATATTTTTCATGAGAAGCATATGAGCCTGCAAAACCCGGTTTTTCATAAGCAGTTTGCTGGCCAGTGTTTTTTCAAAGGAAAAATCAACCTCATTTTTTTGTGTGGGCTGGTAATTGCCGTATTCAAGGATGAAGGGTTTAATGTCTTCCAAATACGCGCAAATGGCATACTGGAGATTTTTGGGGTTTTTTAGATCCAATGATTCCTCTGAGGGGGTGGATATGAATAGTTTTCTCCCGGCTAAAAATCCCAGGAAGAAGATGATTATTGACCCAACCACAGCATATTTCCAGGGTGAATACCGGGGATTCCAAATAGGTCTTTTTGGTTTTGATTCCCTCTCAATATTTTGTTTAATAATGGTCCATGATTTGTCCCAGTCAGGCATGGTTATATTATGGGATGATGTTTGCAGGGTGGATACCAGCTGCCTGGTTTTAATGAAAGTTTCAGAGCAGGTTTTACAATGATTCACATGTTCTTCCACCATTTTTTTATCCTTTACCGGTAAATCCTTTTGGATGAATAATTCCATTAAATTTTCACATTCTTTGCAGTTCATTGTTTCTCTCCAAATAAAAAATTTAATTGTTTTTTTAATTTAGAAAAGGCGCGTGACAACTGCTTTTTTACACTCCCTTCACTGCAGCGCATTTTTTCAGCAATTTCTTTAATTTTTAATCCGTTGTAATACCTGAGCACTATGATGGTTCTCTGTTTTGAAGATAATGTATTCAATTCATTTTTAAATGCAAGGTGCATTTCTTCTATCTCAAGCGCTGTCTCGGGGTTGAGATGCTGCGCTTTGAATTGGCCCGGATTCTCCTGGAGAATATCCTGATTTTTCTCCTTTTGTTTCTTATGTTTTCTTAGAAAGGAGATCGAGCAGTTTATTCCAATCCTATATAACCATGTAGAGAATATAAGTCTTTTTTTAGGTTTAAAATTTTTAATGGCCAAAAATGCCTTAAAAAATATCTCCTGCAGCAAATCCTCTGCGTCTGCGGTGTTTTTTACAAATCCGTAAGCCAGCCGGTAAATTTTTCCCCGGTTGGTATTGTACAGCTCTTCAAAGGCAGTCAGATCTCCTTGCCAGCATAACAAGCTTACCTTCATCCATTATCACTATCTTTGATCCTCATTTTAAACCTGATTTTGTCTTATGTTTATTAAACGCCATTCAAATGTATTTGGTTGACCAGTAGGAGGATATTTTAAACCATTTTTAGAGAAAAATGAATAAATGATGAAAAAGGGAAAAAAATGGAGGTGGTATCTTGGTGACATATCTTGGTGACATGCAAAGTCTTCTAAGAATCCCGCGCTTAGAAAATTTGGATTACTGTGTTATAATGTAAAACCAATATAAGAATCAATTTCGTTGAAATTGTGAAAAAAAATGTGTCGCGGACGGACGCAATAAAAAAAACTCAAGAATGCGCACTTTGTGGCGAAAAAGGAGGTATTGAAATGAAGAGAACGATAGTCATTATTATGTTTTTTCTTGGTACAGCTTTGGTTTTTTCAAAGACAGTCGTACCTCTGCCGGAGTTAACCGGGGACCCCCAAACCATCACAGTGGACAAAGAGAGAATCTATATTACCAATACTCCGGAGATCCTCATCTATTCGGTAAAGGATTACAAATTTCTAACAAAATTCGGTAAAAAAGGTGAAGGCCCGGGAGAATTTATGTTTATCGGACCGTGGAATATGCATATTACTGTATTGCCCAAAGAACTCCTTGTAGTCAGCCAATCAAAGATTTCTTATTTTACTAAAGAGGGGAAATTTCTAAGAATGCTGAAAATTGATCCCATGGTGCGTACATTTTTCCGGGTTAAACCTTTGGGGGATGGATACATCGGAGTTACAGCGGAACATGAAGGAAAGGGAGCCTTTAAATTTTGGTACTATATCTACGACTCCCAATTCAGAAAACAAAAAAAGCTTTCCGTGGTATTCAACCGGGGAACCGACGGAAAGATCACTCCCATCACTCAATCACCCATTTTAAGTAAATATGAAATCTGTGATAACAAAATTTTTCTTAGTGAATCTGAAAATAGCAAAGGTATAATAGATGTGTATGATAACCAGTGTAATAAGCTTTATGCCATTGAGCAGGACTATGAAAAAATAGAGTTTACAAAAGAAGATGAAAAAGCATACTTGAAGAGGTTTGTCACCCAGGGAGAAAAGGAAAATTATGAGAGAGTGAAACACAGGTATGTATATCCCAAATATTTTCCTGCCTGGCAGAATTTTGTTATAGACAACAACAAGATATATATCCAGACGTTCAAAAGAAATAAGGAAGATACCGCAAACGAATTTTATATTCTTGACCTTAAGGGGAAATTAATAAAAAAAGTGTGGGTTCCTGTGGAGGAATTTTTCGATTTCGCACCCCATCCTTATACAATAAAAGACAATAAAATTTATCAATTGGTGGAGAATCTAGAAACAGAGCAATTTGATTTACATATCTCAAAAATTGAAGAATAAGAAAAAAAATGCCTTTCTTGCCTGCCCCCTTCTTCAAAATCTATTAATCATATGTGTATTTTAAGGAAAAGAATGCAGGATGTCAATAGGGGCTGAAAGCTCAATTCAGCGCTATTTTTTCCCTGTAGTCGATGATAAAATCTGCTTTTTTATTATGTTTTAACAAGTCCAGGACTTTTAAAAAGGTTTTGTTCCTTTTTTTCCAGATCCGGTTTAAATGATGTCCATAAAAGTTTAATCTAAACCCGGTTCTGTCCCCGGTAATGAGTTTTCTTATTCTTTCATACGTCGAATAAAGTTTCTTATGGCTGTACATTTGTGCATATTGAAGTTCAGATATAGAGAAATTCGCAGGCTTAAACACAACGTGATGGGCATCATATAAGCTCCAATCGTCAAAGAGGATACGGTTATCCGATTTAATCTTCTTATATAGTTCGGTCCCTGGAAAAGGAGTCAGGATACTAAATTGAAAGGATGTCAACCTGGATCTTCTGGCAAATTGTACTGTTTTTTTCACAGTTTTCCAGTTATCTTGATCAAATCCCAAAATAAACATCCCGTGAATGTGAATGTTATGGTTTTGAAATATCTTGATTGCCTTAACAATATCCTCAATTTTCTGGCTCTTCTTCATTTCACTAAGGCTTTCCGGGTTAACCGATTCAAAGCCGATAAAGACAGTGTAACACCCTGCTTTTTTCATGAGTTTAACCAACTCAGTGTCTTTTGCTATATTAACCCGTACCTGGGCAGACCATTTAAATTTAAATTTTTCCCTGATCATCGCATTTAACAATTCTTTTGTCTGTTCCAGATTTGCCGCAAAATTATCATCATAGAAGAAGACAAAATTTTTCTCACTTTTATATTGCCGCAATTCTCGGATGATATTTTCTACTGATCTGAACCTGTACTTTCTGCCAAACATTGATGTAACCGAACAGAAAGAACATTGAAAGGGGCATCCCCTGGAGGTTTGAATCGAGATGATGGTTTTACCCCTTAACGTTTTTTTATCTTTACTTTTAAACAATGAAAAATCCGGGAATGGAATGTTATCCAGGTTTGTTATGAAATTTCCCGCCGGGTTATGGACAATTTTGTCATTTTTTTTGTACGATAGATTGGGCACTGAGGAAAAATCTCCTTTTTTCTCCCAGGTATCGATAAATGCAATAAGGGAATCTTCACCTTCACCACGAATGACAAAATTGGAATGTTCGAGGGCTTCTTCCGTTAAAGAAGTCGGATGAACCCCTCCCATGATGACTGGAATTCCCATATCCCGAACTTTATCTGCAATTTTATATGCTCTCGGTGCAGTGGAAGTAATACTGGATATTCCCACTATATCTGCAGACTTGATCCGATTCCAGTCAAGTTTTTCTACTTCTTCAATGAAAAGCTCAACTTCCCAGCCCCTCTTTTTCATGATACTACCTAAAATGAAAATACCCAGCCTGGGTGTCATAAACTTTGAAAAATAATGTAAGTTAGGGGGTTGGGGTTCTATAAATATGATTTTACTCATCTTTTCCTCCCTCCGCACCTTTACCATGTTTTTGATTTTTCTTTTTAAGGTTGTTTATCTCCCCCTTTTTTTTGTTGATTAACTGATAAGAAATTTCTTTTTTCATGATAGAGTATATTTTAGTGGAAAGATCTGTGGATTCTCAGGTATTCCTGTATTCGGTTTCCCAGATTTTTCCCGATAATCCCCTGAAATTTTCTCCGTACTCAACTAGCCTCCTATGGTATCCTTCATCATGGAGTGCATCTCTGGCATCAGCGTTTTGAGGATTTGCATTTGTTTTATTTATGATTTCAGTAGCTGTTTTATGATGGTCTCTCATCGGGCAGGGTGCCAGGAGGTTTCCGATTTTATTTCTTGAACAATTATATGAATACTCATCCTGCCACTTTCTTATGGAGTCGAAGAAAGGATTCTGTAGGGCATCATTAAGGTTTCCTCCCCTGTTATAAATATCAACAATATTCTCTGAGTAGTATGGAAAGAAGACACAGGGCATTATATTCCCGTTCCAATCGATATGGATGTGACCGCATTCTCTTCCTGCGGATACACAACCGTCAGACGCTATACCTGAATTCCAGAAGTCTACAATGAAATACCCTTTCTCTCTGGACATCTTTCTTTCCATTTCAAAAAGTGCTAATCTCTGTTCAGGTGTAATCATTAAGTCTATGGTATATTCCCTGCCTATTGGCATATACTGGAACATCCACATATATCTGGCACTGATTTTTTCAAAATAGTATTCGTAGAAATCCTCTTTTTGTAATAAATCGATATTATTTTTGGTGATTGTTACAGAGACACCATAAGGAACGCCATAAGAAGCAAGATGTTTAAATGCAGCCAGGATTTTATCATATGTTCCTTCACCTCTTCGCATGTCTGTCTCTTTTTTATAGCCTTCTACTGAAATTGCTGGTGTAATGTTCCCGATTTCGCCAAGTTTCTGTGCTACTTTTTCATTTATCAATGTTCCGTTGGTATACACTAAAAAGAAAGTATCTTCCTGATGCTTTTCTCCTAATTCAAGCAATCCTTTTCCGTTGTCCTTCCACATAAACGGTTCTCCACCTGTGATAACTGTAAAAAAACTACCCCATAAGTCATTTTTCTCCGTAATTATCCTGTCTACAACATCGAAATTTAACTTCGATTTTGTTGTGATATCGCTGTTGGCATAACATCCTTTGCATCTTAAATTACAGGATTTCGATGGTGATATGACCATGAAATCAGGAGGATATCTTTTATACTCCTGCTTAAATGCTTCTCTCTGGGGAAAATCCCGGATAAACATTCTGCCCAGGACAATTTTTGCCAGGACTTTTGTAACATTCGGACTTAATCCGTTATTACTCTGTGATATCCTTCTGATGGCACTTAAAAGATTTCTGGCCAGGTAAAATTTTTCTTCCTGCACTGCGATTGGCCTGTTATCAACATTTGTGTCAAAATAATATCTACGCATTTTTTTAGTGGCAATATTTAACAATATTCTTCTTAGGAAGGGTAGTTTTAAGGCAATTTCGATTAGTCTTACATAAGACAATTTATCCAAACTTAATTCCTTAAATGTTCTCATGCTTGTCTCCTCCTTTTGAAAAATTAATCAGCCGATCCCTCTTTTCAAATAACTCATAGCACGTCTCCTTGCAATCAAAACATAATATATTAAAGGAAATACTAAAAAAAGTCAATATCTAGGAAGGATAAAAATTTTTCCCCACGCTCACCTTAATTCCACACAGGCTTCCGCCATTAGGGTCTGAGTGCTTCCTCCACACCCTTCTGTGACTACTAATTTGATTTGTCCATCTCAACTTAACCACTGCCTCGCTTCCAACTCCAGCTTTCAACATCTACTCTTCTTTAAGCCTTCTATTCTTGAAATTATAGACTATCACACCAAGAAGGAAATTTCAAGATATTTCTGAAAAAAAAAAATAAAAAAATTCATTTGAAAAATAGGGAAAAATTCTCAGGTCTTATTAGGTGAAAACCCCTAAACCAGGCAAAAACTCTTGAAATCCGCTGTTATTGGTGTATAATTATTAAGGAACTACAATGAAAAGAATTGCCGTCGTTATTTTTTTATTCTCTTGTGTTTTGTATGTTTTCCCCGGGAAATTATCGGTATTACCGGAACTTCGCCGGCCCCATTCGCTGGTAATCGCTGGTGGGGAACTTTATGTGGTGGATGGAGTTGAAGTCTATATTTATTCGTTAAGCGACTATCAACTGCTGAGAAAATTCGGGAAAAAAGGCGAAGGTCCTGGTGAATTTCTACCAAGTCGTGAAATACCCATTCAATTGCAGTTTTTCAAAGACTTCCTGGTGCTCAATTCCACGACGAAAATTGCCTATTTTACCAAGCAGGGAAAACTGGTTAAAGAAAAGAATATACCGTTTACGTTTACCCAGATCCTTCCTTTCGGGAATAATTACGGCGTCGTTAAGTTCACAGCCACCCAAAACCACGCTCAAACGTACAGCGTCATACTGTACGATGCCAACTTCCGGGAGATAAAAAAATTATACAGTTCAACTCGTCCCCGTCCCTCCCAGGCTGAAAGGGGAATAAAAATTCCAAAACTCATATACATCGGCAGTACCGGTAACAAACTATTTGTCGTCGATCAAAAAGACGATTCATATATCCGGGTTTTCGATTTGTCGGGAAAACCGTTAAAACCAATAAAAACGAATCTACCACGGCTGAAAGTGGATGAATCCATAAAAAAGGAGTTCCTGGAATGGTTTCAAACCAGTAAATTCTATAAAATCTTCGGAGTCAGGGTGGAAGAGTTGAAACGGGTGCTCCATTTCCCCGAGTACTTACCCGCGATCCGGATTTTCCGGTTGAAAGGGGGAATTTTTTACATACAGACTTACAAAACAAAGGACAACAACCAATCGGAATTCATATTTCTCGATATAAATGGAAACCAGTTAAATAGAATTTACTTGCCGTCCGGGGAAATGAGAAAGGTTCAGATTGGCACTCATATGCCGTATAGTTTTGTAAGGGGCAGGTATTATTATTTAGTGGAGAATGTTGACAGCGAGGAGTGGGAGCTGCATATGAAGGAAGTACCCCTGAAAAAAAATTAGTTAAAACGGCCCTGCCGGGGCCTGGAGGTCGTCATGAATAAATTTAAAGCAATATCGGCTTTTTTAATCATTTTGTTTCTTACGGTACCTTCTTTCTCCCAGGGAAAAAAGGTAAAGGATTTAAAATTTCACCACATGCAGAATTACTGCTGGATGAGACTTGCTACCATTATCCCGGAAATTACCGACCGGATCATCTTACCTATTGGGACCGTGGAGGCCCATGGCGCTGTTGCCATAGGGGCGGATAATTTTATTCCCAACAACCTGGCGGAATTGATATGGGATAAATGCAATGCCCTGATCGCCCCTCCCATCAATCATGGATTCACCGGCCAAAGCATCTCACAGTTTCCCGGTTCCATCACCGTACGGGAAGACATCTTTGAAGAATATATTTATGATGTTTTGAAAGATTTAGTCAGGACCGGTTTTAAAAATATCCTGATCATCAATGGGCATGGGGGAAATACCGAGCCGGCCAAGCGGGCCATGGGCCGCGTACATACCGAAACCGGTGCCCATTTTATGATTGTTGACTGGTGGAAGATCGCATTCCAAACAGCCACCGAAGTTTATGGGCGCAAAGCCACGCAGTCGGGGCACGGTGACATGGAAGAGGCCGCATTGGTCATGTCATACGACCCGGCGTTGGTGGATAAGGAAATGTATCGGAAACTCGGTAAAGACAATGTGGGGAAAAAAGGAGTCGAAGCCGGTATTTCCCTGCTGCCTTCCTGGGCCACCACCCGCTACCCGGATGAAGGGGAGGGGTACCTGGATTTCGATATAAAAAAAGCGAAAAAGTACACGCTAAAGAAGGCGGATTATATTGCCAACGTATTTCTCGAAGCAGTCAAACGATGGGAAATGATGGAGGCGTGGAAAAAATAAAGATTTATTACTCTTGCTTTGTTGGAAGCTTGATGTGAAAGATGGTGCCTTTTCCCAGGTCACTCTCCACTTCGATGGTTCCCTTATGCTCCTTGATAATTCCGTAGGATACGAATAAACTCAGACCGGTGCTTTTGACACTTTCTTTGGTAGTGAAAAAGGGGTAAAATATATTTCCTAAGTTTTCTTTGGGTATACCCCTCCCGGTATCGGCAATCAAAATTTCCACTTGCTTGTCTTCTAAAGCCCGGGATTCGATGCGAAGCGCACCTCCCCCGGGCATGGCTTCCAACGAATTAACAATAACAGCAACCAGGGTTTGCTGGATCTGCTTGATGTCGCAGTAAATACCGGGAATGTCTTCCTGCAAATTCAACATAACTTCAATATTCTGAAGCTTAATTTTAGTCTCCACCAACTGGAGACTGATATTAATGATTTCATTAATATTGGCTTCTTGGATATTTAACCTGGTCTGGTCTGAAAGCACCAGGAAATTCTTGACCATATTACTACATTGTTCAATTTCATTCTCCATTAACTGCAAATAGTTTTTAAATTCAGCCAGCCGTTTTTGATCGACATGCGCACCGGAAAGGATTTTGAGCATTAATTTGATATAGATAAGGATGCCTTGCATGGGGTTGTTAATCTCGTGGGCCATAGAAGAGGCCAATACGCCCATGGATGCCATTTTTTCCGATTGAATCAACTGGTCCCTGGTCATGCGTAATTTTTCAGTACGCTCTTCCACCTTCTTCTCTAACTCAATATTCCAGGCATAGATTTTTTCATTGGCCTTTTTTAAGTCCCGGATCATATGATTAAAGGATACAGCCAACTGACCGATTTCATCCCCTGCTTTTACCGAAATTTCAACCTCCAGGTTACCTTGAGCGACTTCTTGAGTACCGTTCACTAATTGTTTAACCGGCTTTGTGACCAGCCTGTGAATAAATAGTGTTAATATAGAAGAAATGCATAATATGGCAATTATTGTAAAAGATATGGAAAGCACCTGGTTTGTTCTTAACTCATTGTCTACATCGACAAGAGACATCCCAATATCCAGGACACCAAGAACTCTCTGTTCTTTGGGATGGGCATGGCATGATGCATTATAGCAATCAGGTTCATTGTATATCGGCGTGATCACAGCCAGGATACGGTGATTTTTCCCCTGAAATATACGACTTCTCTCTAACGTGGAAAGTCGTTCCAGGGGCCTCTCTTCAGCATGACAGATATAACAGGCTTCGGTCTTCTTGTCTACATAGTTATTCATTTCCCCTTTATTTGTAGAGAACATGATTTTACCTTCTTTATTGAAAATCCTTACTACTTCCACGCCGGATTGGTTCCCTATGTTCTCAATCATCCGGTGTACACCCTCCCGGTCGTCCATAAGCATATCATGTCTTGTACTGCTTTTGACTGCATCGCTGAATATACTGGCCCCACGAAAAACCTCTTCAATGAGTTGTTTATTTTGGTGAGTGATGAATAGGTAAGAAAAGATCCCGAAGATTAATACGGTTATAAAACCTATGGAAAGGATTAGTTTGAAATTGATTGACTTTAGCATGAGATTTTTTCCCGGGCATTATGTTTTCTTTTATGTTTACTCATATCTTTATTTTATACTAAAGACGTGATGGATTCAACTTTTTTTATTGATAAAAGATTGTGGATGGGCCGGTTTTCCAGGTTTTCTTTTTTTACTTGCTTTGCAGGGGAAGATGCGGTAAACTACTAATTTTAAGTAAAATAATATAAACTGAGAATAGGAGCATAACCTGTGGGACAGGATAATGACATCAATACCAATATTCATCTATTAATCGTGGATGACGAATTAATCGTGCGTGAATCCCTGGGCAATTGGCTGAAGGAAGAGGGTTATTCAGTGGATACCAGCGACAACGGCCTGGATGCTTTGAAAAAGATGGAATCCAAAGGATATGACCTGGTAATCGCCGATATAAAAATGCCGGGGATGGACGGCATCGAACTGCTGGAACGATGTAAAAAATTAGACCCGGACCTTCAAGTGTGTGTCATAACAGCTTATGCCTCTATCGATACCGCGGTGCAGGCAATGAAAAAAGGGGCGTTTGATTATATTGTCAAACCCTTTAATCCCGAAGACGTCAGCCAGATCATCCAGCGCGCCTTAAAATTCAAGATGCTGGAAAAAGAAAATATCCTGCTGCGAAAAGAACTGGAGAAAAAATACGGTATCGATGAGATTATTGGCAAAAGTAAGAAAATGCAAGCGGTTTTTGATTTGATCTCCACGGTTGCTGAATCCGAGGCAGTGGTGATGATCCGGGGAGAGAGCGGCACCGGCAAAGAACTGATCGCCCGCGCCATTCATGCCAACAGCAAACGTAAATACGGCCCATTGATCGCCTTAAGCTGCGGTGCATTACCTGAGACGTTACTGGAAAGCGAGTTGTTTGGCTATGAAAAAGGGGCCTTTACCGGGGCACAGTACAACCGAAAAGGACGAATCGAAATGGCAGACGGCGGAACCCTGTTCCTGGATGAGATCGGCGATATCAGCCCCAAAACCCAGGTGGACCTGCTGCGGGTTCTCCAGGAGAAAACCATCTATCGCCTGGGAAGTTCAAAACCCATAAAAATCGATGTGCGCATCGTTTCCGCCACCAACCGCGACCTGGAAAAAGCTGTGCATGATGGAACCTTTCGCGAAGACCTGTACTATCGTCTAAATGTCGTTACCATTAACGTTCCACCACTGCGGGAACGAAAAGAAGATATTCCCCTGCTGGTGAACCACTTCTTTAAGAAATTTGTCGTAGTGAATTCCAAAAAAATCAACGGCATTTCCGGCCAGGCCATGGAAATGCTGCTGGCTTACCATTGGCCGGGCAATGTCAGGGAACTGGAAAACGTCATGGAACACGCGGTTGTGGTATGTAAAACCGATGAGATCATACCAGCGGATTTACCGGATAACGTTAAAAGAAACACCCCTTCCCCTTCTCCTTCTAGGACCCTTGATGAATCTGAGAAACAACATATTCTAAAAATACTGGAAATAAACCAGTGGAATATCTCAAAATCAGCTAAGGACCTGGGCATCGATCGCGTCACCCTGTATAACAAAATCAAGAAATACAAAATTGAAAAAAATGAATGAAGGACCAAACCATTGCCATTCTCCCCATCGATGAGATTAGCGATTATATATTGAAACATATTGCCCGCGCCCTTGAAGGAACCTTTCATTTAAATACCCTTATTTTACCCCGGCAAAATATCTCTGCCGACTATCCCGGGCTTTTACTTGATGACAAGTATAATTCAACGGCAGTTCTTCTCTATTTATGCAAACGAGTGCCCGAAGGTACAACAAAACTATTGGCCGTTGCCCAATCCGACCTTTACTCCCCGGTTTTCTCCTACCTCTATGGAGAAGCCCAGTTAAAAGGTACATGTGCGTTGATGTCTTTATACCGGCTCCAGCCGGAATTTTATCATCATCCCCCGGATGACAGGTTATTTTTATCCCGGTGCGAAAAAGAAGCCATCCACGAAGTTGGTCATACCATGGGTCTGGCGCACTGTAAAGATAAGAATTGCATTATGTATCCTTCCAGCACCATCGCGGATACCGATGAAAAGTCCGATTCCCTGTGCCCTGTATGTGTTAGGATAGTTGAGTAAGGTGAGTAAGGTAAGTGGGGGAGTGGAGAGAACCGTTGAATAATTCAACACCTTTGTTGAGTTGTTCAACACTTTTCCTTGAGAATAAACATTCTCAACCGGCAAGGGAAACAAATCTTTCTCCTGTTTTGTAGTAATAACGAGCATTTCGCTAACACCCTTTTTTTAACTTGTTGTTGGCATTATAATTGCATACTTTTTGACGTGATTCGTTGTTGCTAAAAAATCAAGCAGGAGGAATAAAATGAATTTAAATACGCAAACGAAAACAGCTTCGGGAATGAAAGTCATTCCTACCGGAGAACGGAAGTGTATCTGGATGGATGCCGGTGTGGTATCCTACAAATTATGCACCAATCAATTTCAATGTAATACATGCGAATTTGACCTGGCCATGTCCAACCGGGCCAGGCAAACCAAACTGGAAGCAAAAGAGATTAAAGCGACACCCAGTCATAAGAAAGAGATTGTCGAATGGATGGAAGAATTCCGCCATCTTTCGGCAGACCAGCGAAAATGCCGTTACATGTTAATGGGTGAGGTATCTTATAAAATTTGTCCCAACAGTTTCCGCTGCGGGGAGTGTTCTTTTGATCAAATGATGCAAGACCGCATTCAACCCGTTTTCCAGCAAGATATGAAAACGCTGCCTATGGCAGCCGGGTTTTATATTAGTGACAATCTCTATTATTTCCGTAATCATACCTGGCTTCGTCTGGAAAGAAACGGTCAATACCGGATCGGTATGGATGATTTTGCCGGGAGGCTCATCGGCGAAGCCTCAGGTGTCGTACTGCCCCCCATCGGGAAAGAGCTGGATATGGAAGAGTACGGCTGGACCATTCAGCATCATTTTGGCGACCTGGAATTTGTTTCGCCGATTAAAGGCGTGGTGACTTCCACCAATCATACACTCTTAGAGGACACCAGGTGCCTGACAGAGCAGCCCTATTCCAACGGGTGGTTAATGACCGTGGAACCCCAGAGCATTGCCAGGAGTAACCGGAATTTCTTAATGGGCGATGAAGCCAGAGCCTGGATGGTGGAAGAAGCCAACATGCTCTCCAGGAGTCTTCATTCCGAAGCAGGGGCCACCATGCACGATGGTGCGTCTTTGAAAAAAGATATCAGCAAAATTCTCAATAAAGAAAAGTGGCATGAGATCGTAAAGAACCACTTGTATGTTAGATAATCTTTATCACTTCGGGAACATAAGCTCTGTTTTTCTGGACCTTTTTGGCAAACAGCCGGATAATAAGGAAGGCCAGGATGCATCCCAGGATTCCCATTATCATTGCGCCCAGTTCGGGTTCAAGGGAATAGTTTCTTGCCATTTTCATGCCCAGGATAACCCCTGAAATAAGAAAAATGACCGGTATCATGTAAAAGATAAAAGAAACCTTAAAGAGTAAGGTGGAAGGGATTTTCAATAGGACACGGTCGCCTACCTGTGCCCCGGCAGTGTTGAGTGCTTCGGCCTCAATGGTTTCACCGCCTCCCAGTATGCTGCACGTGCGTTGGCAATTGCAGGCATCACACATCGAGCTTCTCCTCACCTTCACCCAGGCTGTATTCTCAGCTACTTTTGTTATTGTTCCTTCTTCTGTACTCATTAAAATTTAAACTCCTTATAAGATTATTATAACATATTATTCCTTATATGAAGATAAGGAAACTTGCTTGTCCCGTAAAACCCGTAAAACCTCAGCTAGCTAAAAAAAGTTGAATTTTGTACTGTTTTGTATTATACTGATTGGTATAAAACCAAGGAGTACAATATGGAAAAAAATTGGCGGTTGTCTTCGATGAGTTTCAAGATATCTTAAATTTGAAAGACGCATCCACAACCCTGGCAGTCCTGAGAAGCAAAATCCAGTTTCATACCGATATCCCCTATATCTTTGCCGGAAGCATCCGTAACCGGATGGATGAAATTTTTAACAATCCAGACAGTCCCTTTTTTAAATCGGCGATTACGATAAATGTCGGTCCCCTGGACAGGGAAGTTTTCAGCGGATTTCTGCAGGCAAAATTTAGCAAAGGAAAACGAAGGGTTTCACAAACCCTGCTTGACCGGGTTTTCGAGATAACACAAGATAACCCGGGCGATATTCAGCAATTATGCGGTGCAGTATGGGAAGTAACCTCTTACAATGACAACATAAAAGAAGACATTATCCCCTCTGCTTTAGAACTGGTTTTCAGCCGGGAACTCAAAGGGTATGAAGCCATTTTGAGCCAGGTTACCGGGCAGCAACTGCGGTGCCTTAAGGGACTTGCCAGGTTAGGGGGGTAAATCCCCACTTTCATCCGAATTTATCCAGATTACCGGGATTAGCCAACCGGCGTCCGTGAAAAAAGCACTTAACCGATTGATACAACTAAAAATCATTTATCGATATCAAAAAGAATACAAGTTTATCAATCCATTTTTCAAATCATGGTTGATTTATAAAGATTTTTAGGAATAGAGGGGAAGTGGAAAACGGTTTTCAGCGGTCCGCTCCCCGGATTCGGATTCCAAAATTTACAAGTTTACACGCACCGAGGACGATTTTACGATAATCCAAACAGCTTGAGTTATAACGCGGTTTCTTCTATTCGCGAAGACCATAACGGTGTGTTATGGATTGGAACCCGGGGGGGTGGCCTTAATCGATTTAACCGGGAAACGGAAGCCTTTACCCGCTACATCAACGATCCCCATAATCCCAACAGCCCGGGTTGTAACTATATTTATACGATATATGTGGACCGCTACGGTGTAATGTGGCTTGGTACCAGTCGGGGAGGACTTAATCGCTTTGATCCGCAAAAAGAGACATTTATCCATTACAAATACGATCCCAGTACCCCCAATAGTCTGAGTAACAATATAGTCCTTTCTATTTGCGAGAGCCAGAACGGTGTACTCTGGATTGGAACCTGGGGTGGGGGACTCAATAAATTTAACCGCCAAAAACAAACGTTTACCCGCTACACCACGAAGAAGGGGCTGCCGGATAATCACATTTATTCAATATTGGAAGATAATCAAGGGAACCTCTGGCTGGGTACCAATAAAGGACTATGCCGGTTCAGCATTTCAACCGGGAAAACAAAAATCTATACCCCAGTAGACGGACTCCAGGACTATGAGTTTAATACCGGTGCTTGTTACCAGAGCCAGAGCGGCGAGATGTTTTTCGGAGGTGTCAACGGTTTCAACTGCTTTTACCCGGATAGAATAGAAGATAATCACTATATTCCGCCAATCGTTATCACTGGCTTTAAAATCCAAAATAGACCTGTTAACATCGGTAAAGATTCGCGGTTGAAAAAGCACATTACCGAGACCAAAGAAATTATACTTTCATATAAAGATAGTTTTTTTTCATTCGAATTTGCCGCATTGGATTATACTGCCCCTGATAAAAATCGCTACCAGTATAAAGTGGAAAGGTTTAATGAGGATTGGATTGATTTGGGTCACAAACATGATATTACCCTCACCAATTTGGACCCCGGCGAGTATATCCTCAGGGTCAGGGGAGCCAACAATGACGGTATATGGAATTATGAAGGAACATCCGTTCGAATTATAATTACACCGCCATTATGGGAAACCTGGTGGTTTCGAGCACTTACTGTTTTGCTCCTGGCTGCACTCCTTTATATATGGCACCATAGACGAATGAAAAATCTTTCCCTCAAGCTCAAGACTGAAGCAGAGATGGAACGTTTATTTGCAAAATATAAAGTCTCCGGCAGGGAACAGGAGATCATCCGTTTAATTCTCAAAGGTAAAAGTAATAAGGATATTGAGGATGATCTTTATATTTCCATTAAAACCGTCAAGAGTCATATTTACAATATTTACCAGAAGCTGGGAGTGAAAAACCGGTTGGAGTTGATCCATTTGATCCAACGATCGGCGAATCAGTAGAAAAGATTCACTCCTACCTAATGCAGGGTTGATCGGCCTTTGTAGGGGTTCGGCCAGGATTTTGTATTTATCCCCAGAAAAGGATAAAAATGAATTCTCGGACGACCTATTGACAGGTAAACAAACATTTTGATTAACTAGTCTTTTGTAATATAATATTATACTACAATGAAAGATATAAATAGAATTGTGAAAATACAACCGGTTCCGCAGGAGTTGCATATTCATACCACCTTTTCTTACGATGATTCTGCAGTGGCTGCAGAGCAAACCGTTGAATTCATTGCCCATTGGTTGAATCAACACATTGCCAGGTTTGTGGCCCGGGAATTGAACATTCAAGAATACCTGGTATTTAAGAGTGAAAAATGACTGAGATCATTATAGTTTTGCTTTTGGCTCTTTTGATTTTTTTGATCTACTCAACAATTAAAGTCAGATTTTCCTCTTTTGTTGATCCGGGAAAACCTGCGTTTGCTAACGACTCGGAAACAGAACCGGAAGTAAAACATCTATATAACCATGTCCATTATTTAACAGAACAAATCGGGTCCCGCAGTGTTTATGAATATGAGAAAATCAATGCAGCAAAAAATTACCTGGAAACGGTTCTAAAAGACCTGGGGTTTGACTATACCCTGCAAAATTATCAATACCAGGGAAACACTTTCAGTAATATAATCGTTACCATACCGGGGCAAAAAGCACCGGAAAAGATTTTTATAATCGGTGCCCATTATGACACCGTATTTAACACGCCAGGTGCCGATGATAACGCCAGTGCGGTCGCGGTCCTCTTGGAGTTATGCCGGCTGCTGATGGGTTACCAACCCGCTAAAACATTAAAATTGATTTTTTTTGTCCTTGAAGAGCCGCCGGCATTCCAGAGCAAATATATGGGCAGCTATGTGTATGCCAAGACAGCTAAAGCCAAAAAAGAAGATATTTTTGGGATGATCTCTCTTGAAATGCTGGGATACTATCACGACACCAAAGGGGCCCAGACATTTCCTCTCCCGTTAATGGGTTTTTTTTACTCGAATGTTCCTAATTTCATTGGTGTGGTGGGAAATCTAAAATCAAGAAGATTGGTTAAACAGGTTGCCGATTCCATAAAAAAAGGTTCTTCAATACTTGTGGAATATCTGGCTGCGGTTAGACTTGTCCCCGGGATCGATCTTTCCGATCACGCGCCTTTCTGGAGAATGGGATATCCGGCAGTGATGATAACGGATACGGCATTTTATCGAAATCCTAATTATCACACGGTTACCGATACCATCGATACATTAGACTTTAAAAAGATGGCCGAGCTTTTAAAAGGCATCGTCCAGGTGGTAAAAGACCAGACATCCACTTAATATAAAGATTGTTAATCTGGCTGCCTACTACTTACTACTTACTACTTACTACTTACTACTTACTACTTACTACTTTACTTTGTGATATAGGCCCCTTTCGTTTCATCCCATTTCACGGTGCTAACCAACCAACCCTTCTCTTCCACCAGGTCTTTAACAAATTCATACCAATCGTTTTCATGGGTCATTAAAATAACCTGGTAATCGGGAAACTTTCTCAACAGCAAGTCAGCAAACCGCTTCTTGTGATAGGAATCAAAGCTTGATATGATATCATCAAGTATAAAGAATTTGTTGACCTTATTAAACGCCTTAACAGAAGTCAGAAAGAAGACAATCCCCAGGCAATTCAAATGAGATTCGCTGAGATATTTTTGCGGCGGCGATTCCGAATTTTTAAAAAATTTGAACTCCAGGGTTAATCCCACCAGTTCATCATCTTTTTCCAGGGGAATTAATTGGATGTCTTCCACTTTTTCATCCAGGTTCATAAACTGGTACAATTCATTAATTTCATTGGAAAACCGGGTTAAAAACGATTCCAGGGCTTCTTTCTGTTTTTTCAAAAATTCGCTGTATATCAATTCGAGCGAGCGCTGCTGCCGTTCAAGTGCTGCTTTTTCTTTTTCTAATTTTTTTATATCCAGGTAAGCTTCTCGAGACAACAGGAGCTTACTCTGGATATCGAATTTCAGGTCATCCTTCCTGGATGCTTTTAGATTTTCTGCTTTTTGCTGGCAAAAGTCAGCTAACCGATCTAGGGTTCCTCTATTGATTGCTATCTCCTTTGGTGCTTTCAATTTTTGCGACGGTGAGATTTCAACTTCTAGCTGGTTGGAATAGTTCTCAAACGCGGATTTCAGCCGTCCAATTTTTTCTTTCAATTCCCGGTTTTCTTCGGTTTCCGAATACTTATCGAATAAGAAATAATTTAATTTTTGAAACGGATCATTCAATTCCTTTCGCAGTGTCTCTTTTAGTTCATTGAGTCTCAACTTTTCTTTTTTGTATTGTTGGAGTTCGTCGATTCGGACTTCCAATTCCTTTAGCAGTTGGCTTTTGTTTTTGGGCTGCAAACACAGGGGGCAATGATCCTCTGTGATTACATTTTCTTTGATTACCTTTACTCCTTCGGATAAAAGTTTCTCCAGGAGAATCTTGTTTATTTGTTCAATATCGCTAATTATCTTTTGGAATTGCTCATGGTATTTCCTGTATAAATCTTCGATTTCATCCAGTGCTGCCGGGATGTTTACGGTCCAGTCGGCAATCTTATCGTAAAAGGATTGGAGTTGAAGAATTTGAGAATCCCCCGGTTTTTTTATCAAATTGAGGATTGCATCGATTTCACTGATTTGAGTGATTTCCTTTTCGATTTTAAGGGGTTTGATCAATTCGTTTACAGCATCCACCAATTGGTCAGCGGAGGTAACCACACGTCCCAGTTGCTCGATTATTTTTG
>JABAOF010000239.1_pt3 | contig 53531 bp, 52 predicted proteins | sample 7062171 | NCBI WGS metagenome assembly JABAOF01 (sample SAMN14538628, study PRJNA623070) | marine sediment metagenome | biome: marine biome [ENVO:00000428]; feature: marine pelagic biome [ENVO:01000023]; material: deep marine sediment [ENVO:00002113] | place: India: Gulf of Khambhat ... | reverse complement strand
CCGGCTCGACATGCCACCGCCGAGCACCGTGTTCAACAACATCAGCGGCTCGCGCCGGGCGTCCCGGTACGCAAACGTATCGGTCCCCAACACGATGTGCGCCTGCGCCGTATCCCGCTGCACCCGCCGGGTCGTCCGGCCGGCGGCGGGGACTGGGGCGACCGCCGGCGGCTGCGGACCTGGGTCGTAGGTGAACCAGCCGCACTTGGCCGCGAGCTTCACCAGAAGCTCGTGATTGAGGCTGCCGGCGGCCGCAATGATTACGTGACGGGGATGATAGGCCCGGCGGTGCAAGGCCCGTAGATCGTCGGCATCCAGCCCGCCGACCGTGTCGCGCGTCCCCAGGATGGAGAATCCATAGGGATGGGTCGGCCACATGGTCTGTGCGTGCAGCTCGAACACGAGGTCATCGGGCGTGTCTTCGACGGTGCTGATCTCCTCCAGCACCACCTTCCGCTCCAGCTCCAGGTCTTTGTTTCGGAGTGCTGGGTTCCGGACGACGTCGGTCAACACGTCCAGAGCCCGGGGTAGGTCCTCGTCCAGCACCCGCGCTTGGTACGAGGTGTACTCCCGCGACGTGAACGCATCGAGGGCGCCCCCACGCACCTCGAGCTCGAGGGCGATGTCCCGGGCGCTGCGACGCTCGGTTCCCTTGAACACCATGTGCTCGAGGAGATGGGACACGCCCATCTTAGCGGCTTCTTCATGCACCGAGGCGGACTTTACCCAGATGCCGACCGCCACCGAGCGGACGCCGGGGAGGACCTCGGAAAGAACGGTAACGCCGTTCTCGGCGTTAGTGCGATACAGCCGCTCGTCAAGCTTGACGGTCTGCATCGCGGTGATCAGCGCCCGGCTGGACTAGTCTTCTCTAGCAAGGCCTTGCGTGAGAGCCGCATCTTCCCACGGTCGTCGATCTCCAGAAGCTTCACACGCACCTTGTCACCCTTGTTGACCACGTCCTCCGTGCGGCGGGTGTGCTCGTGCTGGAGTTCGGATATGTGGAGGAGTCCCTCCCGTCCGGGCAGAATCTCGACAAACGCGCCGAACGCCGTCGTGCTCTTGACCGTGCCTTCATACACTGCCCCCACCTCCGGTTCCTCAACGATGGACTCCACCATCTCGCGCGCCCGCTCACCAGCATCACCGTCCACCGATGAGATAGTCACGAGCCCGGAGTCGTCGACGTTGATCTCCGCACCGGTTTCTTCCTGGATCCCACGAATGACCTTGCCCTTCGGCCCGATGATGTCGCCGATCCGCTCCGGATTGATCTGAATCGTGATGATCCGGGGCGCGTACTTGGACAACGTGCCCCGGGGTCGCTCCATAGTCTGCGCCATGACGTCGAGGATATGCAGCCGTGCCTGTCGCGCCTTGACCAGTGCCTGACGAATGATCGTGAGGTCCAGGCCCTTGACCTTGATGTCCATCTGCACGGCGGTCACGCCGTCACGCGTCCCGGCGATCTTGAAGTCCATATCACCGAGGTGATCCTCGGTGCCGAGGATATCGGTGAGGACTGCGACTCGGTCGTTCTCCCTGATGAGACCCATTGCCACGCCGGCGCACGCCGCCTTCATCGGCACCCCGGCATCCATGAGCGCCAGGGAGCCACCGCACACCGTCGCCATCGACGACGACCCATTGGATTCGAGAATGTCCGATACCAGACGAATGGTGTACGGAAACTCATCGTAAGGCGGTAGCAGCGCCTGAAGCGCCCGTTCTGCGAGGCTTCCATGCCCGATTTCGCGCCGCGACACGCCCCGTACCGGCCGCACCTCACCGACCGAGAAGGGTGGGAAGTTGTAGTGCAGCATGAAGCTCTTGGTAGTTTCCTGCGCCACATCGATGTTCTCGATGCGCTGCTCGTCGGATACCGTGCCCAGCGTGGTGCTCACCAACGCCTGGGTCTGGCCGCGGGTGAACAGTGCCGATCCGTGAACTCGCGGCAATAGCCCCACGTCGCAGGTGATAGACCGAACCGTGTCGAGGTCCCGCCCATCGACCCGCTCCCCCCGATCGAGCACCTGCTCGCGCATGGTGGTGGCCTCGATCTCATCCAACACGAGCTTGATCCCCTCGATGTGGTCGGGGAATTCTTCGGAAAACCGGTCGAGGATATCGGACCGGACCGACGCCAACGCCTGGACCCGTTCGGTCTTCTCGGCAATGGTCAGCGCTTCCTTGACACGGTCGCCCGCAGCCTCCCGTACCTGATCAGTCACTTCCGCAGGCGGCTCCGACCTAGTCCACTCCATATTCGGTGCGCCAACTTCGGCCGTGACTTCCTTCAACATCGCCACCAATGTGGCGATGCCTTCCTGGGCGACTGCCAGACCGTCGGCAATCTCTTCCTCGGTCACCTCGAGGGCACCGCCTTCGACCATGGTGATCGAGTCAGCATCCCCCGACACGACCATGTCCACGTCGCTGAGCTCCAATTCCTGAAACGTGGGGTTGAGAATCCACTGGCCATCCAACCGGCCAACGCGAACCCCGGCAATCGGCCCTTCCCACGGCACCCGGGACAGCGACAGCGCGAGTGAAGCCGCCGTGATGCCCAGTACGTCAGCATCGTTCTCCTGGTCCGCCGAGAGGACGTAGACGAATACCTGCACCTCATGCTGGAACCCCTGCGGGAACAGGGGCCTGATTGAGCGATCGATAAGCCGCCCCGCCAGGATCTCTTCCTCGCCGGGCCGCCCCTCCCGCTTGAAGAACCCGCCCGGGATCTTTCCCGCAGCGTAGCTCTTCTCCCGGTATTCCACGGTGAGTGGGAAGAATGGGAGTGACGACTCACTGTCGGCGACCGTAATGGCCGCCAGCACCATGGTGTCGCCAAACTGCACCACGGCGCTCCCCGCCGCCTGTTTCGCCAACCGCCCAGTTTCGACGCGAACCTTCCGGCCGGCGAAGGGTCGTTCTACGTGCTGCACCTTGATCTTCCTTGTTGAGCACTGGAGGACATGCGGGGGCCTCCAGGGTGCTCGTCCCGGATGCCCCAAGCCGGCACCGAGCTGCTAGTGGCGGAGGCCAAGCTCCTCAATGAGTTGACGATAGCTGTCGAGGTCGGTCCTCTTGAGGTAATCCAGCAGACGACGTCGCGTACTCACCATCATTAGCAGCCCACGCCGCCCGTGGTGGTCTTTCTTGTGAGTGCGGAAATGGTCCGTGAGCGCATTGATGCGCTCGGTCAGCAAGGCAATCTGCACCCTCGCTGACCCGGTATCTGTCGGGTGCTTCCCGAATCTTCGGACCACCGCTTGCTTGTCAAAACTCATGAAAAGTGTATCCTCCAAAGCGCGGGCAGAGCCTGCCGGCAAAGCCCGTATTTTACGGTAACAGGCCAATTTAGCCGCCCTCCACGACACTGTAAAGACCGCACATGACGCTGCATCCCGAGGAACTCGTGGGCCGCACCGTCGGCCCGTACATGCTGGACGGCCTGATCGGCCAGGGCGGCTTTGCCTGGGTGTTCGCCGCCCATCGCACTGCCGACCGAGCACCCGTGGCGTTGAAGATCCTCAAGCCGCGGTACGCAGGCGACCCTCAGTTCGACAGACGGTTCCGCAATGAGTCCCGCGTTGCCTCGGAGCTCAGGCACCCCAACATCGTCCGGATCCTGGAGGTCGGCCAAGCTGACGGCTTCACGTTCTTCAGCATGAACCTCTATCCGGATTCCCTCCGCTCGCTGCTGGAGCGTGAGGGGCGGCTTTCCGAAGAGACTCTCGTGCGCATCGCCACAGACGTGACGGCGGGCCTGTTCTTCGCCCACGAGAAGGGGTTTGTCCATCGGGACATCAAGCCGGACAACGTGCTGCTCGCCGAGGACGGGACGGCCGTCATTGCCGACTTTGGCATCGCACGGGCTGTCTCGGGATACGTGTCGGCGACGGGCGTCAACATGACCATCGGCACCCCCCAGTACATCTCTCCGGAGCAGGCCCAGGGCCGCACCCTCGACGGGCGCAGCGATCTCTACGCCCTTGGTGTCGCCCTGTACAAGGCCACGACCGGTGAGGTGCCCTTCCGATCTACTGACTGGTTCGAGCTGGCCAGGATGCACGTGGAGGATCAGCCGGTGGCTCCCCGCAAGAAGCGCCCAGACGTCACTGCGCGGCTCGAGCGGGTGATTCTCCGCTGCCTCGCGAAGCATCCCGACGACAGGTACCCGTCGGCGCAGGTGCTGCATGAGGAGTTCCAGCAGCTCACGGATGCGGCCCGGAAGACCGAGACGTTCGGGATCGCGCCTCGAGCGACCTCCGAGCTGCTCGCGGCGCTCGCCGGGGACCGCGAACGGCCCAGGTGGCTCCTGCCGGTTCTGGCAGTGCTGGTGGTGCTGGTCGTGGCAGTGCTCGTCGTGCTGGTGGGGAGGTAGCCCCGAGTCCTGAGCCGATCAGCCCCCAAATAGCCTCAGAATGTCATTGGTGAACACCAGGACCATCAGGCCCAGCAGCAGAACCACTCCCAGTTGCGTCAGACGAAGCCGGAGTGCTAGGGAGAGAGGCTTGCCACGCACGCCCTCGGCGATGAGAAACAGCAGGTGCCCACCGTCCAGCACCGGGATCGGTAGGAGATTGAGAATGGCCAGGTTGACCGAGATCAGGGCCATGAACGCAATGAGCGGCCTGATGCCGACCCTGGCGATCTGGCCCGACATCTGACCGATCAGCAACGGGCCGGCGAGTTCCCGGGTGGAGATCTGACGGGTAATGATCCCCTTGAGAGTGAAGAGAACGAGCTCTATGCCGGACCAGGTGTCGCGGGCACCCTGCACCACCGCACCGCCAAGCCCATACTGCACCCGGTGGAGGGTGATGTCGGGAACGCCAAACCCAATCTGACCAACCGTTCGCACTTCTCCGCTGAGCGGATCTCGTATGGTCCGCTCTGCAGGAACGATGGCCCTTTCGAACAGGGAGTCGCCCCGGAGGAAGGCAAACCGCACCGTGTCGCCGGCCCGGTCCTCTACCAGCGGCGGGATGTCGTGCCATCCCCTGACGGTGTCGCCGTTCACGGCCACCATGAGGTCGCCTGGCTCGACCCCGGCTTCGGCAGCCGGCGACGCCGCAGCCACTGCCCCAGCCCGGGGCTCCCACGCCGGCCACATCGCCGACGCGATAGCCGCCCGTGCCTCGGTGTCTATTCCCCGAACCGGGAGAACGAGAGGTTCAATATCCCCGGCGAAATCCAACCGAAGCTCGGCTGAAGTGGGATCCAACACGGCCCGCATCATTTCCTGCCACGACCGCACCGTATCCCCATTCACGCGGATTACCGTCGCTCCGAACGGGACTTGAGCAAGTGGAGCAGCGCTGGACGGGAGGGCCGCCGAATCCACGCGTCCGACCGCCGTGGTCGCATCTTCCGTCCGGCCGTACGCCGCAGCCAGACCCGTGTAGGCAACCCACGCGAACAGCATGTTCATGGCCACGCCGGCACAGATGACTATGATGCGGGCCGGGAGGGGCTTGTTCTCAAACAGCTTGTCGGCGGGGAATTCGTCCGCCGTCTGCCCGCCCTCTATCGGAGCCATGGCTTCCTGCTCTTCCTTGCTGGCCATCTTGACGTAGCCACCCAGGGGAAACCACGCGACCACGTATTCGGTCTCACCCCGGCGAAACCTCAGGGGAGTCGGGGACCCGAACCCGATGGAGAACCGAGGGACGCCTACGCCCACGGCCTTTGCGGCCAAGAAGTGGCCCAGCTCGTGCACGAAGATCAGCACGCCCAGGACGAACACGAACGCCGCTATCGTGACAAGCAAAGCTCCTCCACCTGTTCGCGGGCCCACCGATCTGCTGCCAACACGGTTTCCAGGTCCGTGGCCGGCGATACCTCATGAGCATCGAGCACTGCCCTGATCACGTCTCCGATGGCGCCGAACGTGATCTTCTCTTGGAGAAACGCCTGGACAGCCACTTCGTTGCCAGCGTTGTACACCGTAGGGGCCGTACCGCCAGTGGCCCCTGCTCGCACGCCCAGGGTGAAGGCAGGGAAATCGTCATACCGCAGCGGCTCGAAGGTCAGCGGGCCGGCGGCCACCGGGTCGAATGGCTTCGTCCCGGTGTCCTCTACCCGCTGGGGATGCGTCAGCGCGTACAGGATCGGCAGCTCCATCGTCGGAAAGCCCACCTGCGCCAGCACAGACCCGTCCACGAATTCGGTGAACGCATGAACTATCGACTGCGGGTGCACGACCACTTCTATCGCCTGGTACCCCAACCCGAAGAGGTGGTGTGCCTCGATCACCTCGAGTGCCTTGTTGGCCAGTGTCGCGCTGTCAACCGTGATCTTGGGACCCATGTTCCAAGTGGGATGCCGCAGCGCCTCGTTCGCCGTAGCGCTTGGCAGCTGGTCGACGGACCACTCCCGGAACGGCCCTCCTGAAGCGGTGAGGATCAGCCGCCGGAGCTCCACGGGCCTCCGGCCCGTGATGCACTGGAGCACGGCGCTGTGCTCGGAATCAACCGGCACGATCTCGCCCCCACCCTCCGCAGCGGCCGCCTGCACCAGCTCGCCCGCCATGACCAGCGTCTCCTTGTTGGCAAGGGCCACCCGCTTCCCGGCTCTGAGCGCCGCGAGGGTCGCCTCGAGCCCCGCCGCCCCCACGACGGCGTTCACCACGATGCCAACGTCCGGATGCGTCGCCGCCTCGATCAGGCACTCGGTTCCCACTGCGAGGCGTGCATTCCGTTGAGAGCTGGCACCGGCTTCCCCGTTCACCAGTCCTGCGAACTGCGCCTCCACCTCCGCCGCCTGCCGCAGCAGCCGGTCGGCGGAGCCATATGCCGTCAAGGCGACCACGCGGAACCGTTCCCGCTGGCGCTCGAGTACCCGCAGGGTACTGGTTCCGATGGAGCCCGTAGAGCCAAGGACAGCGATGCCAACCGTCATACGGTACCGAACAGGGTGAGCAGGAGTGCGGACGTCGGGATGACCCAATAGAGCGAGTCGAAGCGGTCCAGCACGCCGCCGTGGCCTGGGAAGAAGGAACCTGAGTCCTTCACCCCGACCTCCCGCTTGAGCAGCGATTCTGCCACGTCGCCGACCTGCCCCGCCATCGACACCACGCCTCCGAAGACGAGCAGGAGCCACGTGCTGATGCCGACGCCCAGGGGCGCCAGCACGATGGCTCCGTACAACGGAGCGAGCACGACGGCTCCAAGGCTGCCTGACACAGCCCCCGCCCAGGTCTTGTTCGGACTCAGGACCGGGGCCAGCTTGGGGCCCCCGATGGCAAAGCCCCCGGCCATGGCCAGGCTGTCGCAGACCCAGGTGAGCACCAGGGGGAGAAATACGATCGCTGTTGCGGCCCACGGCGAGGGCACGAGGGCCGAGTGCCGCAGCAGCAGCAAGAATGCCGGGAGGCCCCCAGCATAGACGGCCCCGAATCCAGTCACCGCCGCCGCTGCCAGGGGCCGGGCCGTGGGTGGGCGGGTGGCGGTGGTCGTTGCGACCAGGGCGATCAGCCAAGCCGTCCCACCAAGGACGGCCCAGCGAGTCTCGAGCGCCAGACCGTCGGGAAGCACCGCATAGCCCACCAACGGAAGTCCGGCGGCGCCGACGTATCCGGCAATGGGCGTAGGTCGCACACCTCCCCGCTCTGCCAGCCGGTAGATCTCCCGCGCTCCCGCGATGCCGAACACGGCAATCAGCCCTGCGAGCACCCAGCCCCCCAGGTATACCAACCCCAGCGCCGCAGGAATCGCCACCGCAGCCACGGCGACGCGGCGAGTCATGTTCCCGGACATCAGTGGAACCTCAACATTGCTGGGGTGGGCAGGCAATCGAGCGGTCGGGCGGTCGGACGATGGCGACCACCCGCTCACACCTCCATGATCTCCTCTTCCTTCGCCTTCACCAGGGCGTCGGTCTTTTCGATGGCGTCGTCATGCAGCTTCTGGATCTCGCCATCGCTGCGATGCTTATCGTCGTCGGAGACGTGCTCGACTTTCTTGATACCGCCGAGGGCGTCCTGGCGGGCGCGCCGAATGGCGACCCTGCCCTCTTCGGCGAGTTTGTGAACCACCTTCACCAGCTCTTTGCGACGCTCTTCGGTGAGCAGTGGGAGTGGGACGCGCACGACGCTGCCGTCGTTCGATGGATTGAGTCCCAGATCGGCGGTCATGATCGCCTTCTCGACGGCGCCGATGACGGACCTGTCCCAGGGCTGCACCGTGAGCAGTCGCGGTTCCGGCGCGGCCACCGTACCGACCTGATTGAGCGGTAGCAGCTGGCCGTACGCCTCTACCTTCACCGTATCCAGCAGGCTCGTCGTCGCCTTGCCGGAGCGAATGGTGGCGAGCTCACGCTTGGTGTTCTCCACCGCCTTCTGCATCTGCTGTCTTGCCTGCTTGGTAATCTCTCGTAGCTCACTCATCGGACGATGGTGCCGACACGCTCGCCTTGAAGCACCCGAGCGACCGCGCCGCGATTGTTCACGTTCATGACGATGATCGGGAGGTCGTTTTCCTGGCAGAGCCCGAATGCGTTCGCGTCCATCACTCTCAGCCCCTGCACGAGCGCTTCCCGATATGACAGTTCCGGAATGAATTCCGCCGACGGGTCCGTCTTGGGATCGGCCGAGTAGACACCATCGACGCTGGTTGCCTTGATCAACACATCGGCCTCGACCTCCAGGGCGCGCAGGACGGCGGCGGTATCTGTAGAGAAATACGGGTTTCCGGTGCCGCCCGCAAATAGCACGATGCGTCCTTTCTCGAGATGTCGCTGGGCGCGCCGCCGAATGTAGGGCTCCGCCAATTCCTCCATCCGTATGGCGGTCATAACCCGCGTGTGAACTTGTTTTCGTTCCAAGATGTCCTGCAGCGCCAGTGCGTTGATGACGGTGGCCAGCATCCCCATATAGTCCGCCGACACACGGTCCAGGCCCTGCTGACTTGCCACGGTGCCGCGGATGATGTTCCCGCCTCCGATCACCAGCCCCAACCTGACACCTAGCTGATGGACCGCGTGAATCTCATCGGTGAGCTGGTCAACGACGCCAAAGTCAAGTCCGTAACCCTGGTTGCCGGCCAGGGCCTCACCGGAGAGCTTCAGCAGTGCCCGCCGATAGGCGAGCTCGGCCATCATTCCTCTCCCAGCTCATAGCGAGTGAAGCGTCGAACGACGACGTTTTCGCCGACCTTACCCGAGATTTCCTTCACCAGGTTGCCGACGGTCTTCTTGTCGTCCTTCACAAAGGCCTGCTCGAGCAGCACGTTCTCCTTGTAGAACTTCTTCAGCTTGCCTTCCACGATCTTCCCCCGCACCTGCTCCGGTTTCCCTGATTCGGCAACCTGCGCTTCGAATATGGCCCGTTCGCGCTCCACGATCTCCGCTGGCACCTCATCGGTGGACACCGCGATGGGCTTGGCTGACGCGACGTGCATGGCGATATCCCGCGCCAGTTGCTGGAAGTCATCAGTCCGTGCAACGAAGTCCGTCTCACAGTTCACTTCGACGAGCACTGCCACCTTGCCGTTGAAATGCACGTAGCTCGCCACCACTCCTTCCTGTGCACTGCGACCGACGCGCTTCTCGGCCTTCGCAATACCCTTCCGGCGCAGGAGATCGACGGCCTTGTCGATATCTCCTCCGGTCTCCTGGAGGGCCCTCTTGCAGTCCATCATGCCAGCGCCCGTCCGGCTACGGAGTGCACTGACTTGTTTGGCTGAGATCGCTGTTCCCATGTGCCAATCCTAGAGTTGCTCTTAACCCGTACTCCTTACTCCTCACTCCTCACTCTTATCACTGTCGCGACGTGAAAACCGCCGCCTCAAGGCCGGCAACAGCCTGAACAGCGGCGGCGAGGTCTGGCTGGGGTGGTCAGCCGAACCGGCTTACGCCTGATCGTCGCCCGCGGCCGTTGATTGCGAACCGGCTTGCTCCTCTGTCGAGTCTGCGGTGTCCTTTGCAGCACCCCGCCGGGCTTTGGACTTGGACTTCGCCCGGTCCTCCGCAGGAGCCTCCTCCGGCGCAGCAGCGCCCGCCGCTTCGCCCTCGCCCTTGAGCCGAGCCGCAATGGCCTCAGGCTTGGGCCGCCGCTTTCTCCTCGGTCGCCGCCGACGCCGCGATTCTTCCTCGTCCGCCTCCTCGCGCTCGGTGCTATACGTCGAGTACGCCTCCGCTTCGCTGGCCACATCTCGCACCGGGACCTGCTTGCGTGCCTCTGCCACGATATCCACGATGGCCGCCGTAATGAGCGATACGGACCGAATGGCGTCGTCATTACCCGGAATGGGCACAGTTATGAGATCCGGATCGGCGTTGGTGTCAACGATCGCTACAACAGGAATGCCCAGCTTGTTCGCCTCCGCAATGGTGATCCGCTCCTTTTTCGCGTCGACCACGAACACAGCGCCGGGTAACCGGGCCATGTTCTTGATGCCTTCCAGGTTGCGGTTGAGCTTCACCCGTTCCCGCTCTAGGTGCAGACGCTCCTTCTTTGTGAGAAACTCGAACGTTCCCTCGTCCTGGCCCTGCTCGAGCTCTCTGAGCCTGCGAATCTGACGTTTGATCGTGTGGAAGTTCGTGAGGGTTCCACCCAGCCACCGCTCTGCGACCCAGTGCGCACCGCAGCGCTCAGCCTCCGCCTTGACGATCTGGTTGAGCTGCCTCTTGGTGCAGACGAAGAGCACGTTCTCGCCCTGCATTACGACGTTCCGGAGCAGGTCCTGGGCTGCCTGAAGCTGGCGCAGCGTCTTCTGAAGATCGATGAGGTAGATGCCGGAGCGCTCGGCGAAGATGAATCGACGCATCTTCGGATTCCAGCGGCGCGTCTGATGCCCGAAATGCACTCCCGCTTCGAGGAGATCCTGCAACTGCGGTTGGGTCATGTACCTCTTCCTAGGGTTATGCGTCCACCGCCTTCATCTCTCATGCCGATCCGCCGTCGGACGGACACCCAACACGAGATCGGGCGGTGTGAGTGATACAGCAGTTCGCAATTCGCAGTTCGTGGTCTCACTGTCTCACGAATTGCTGACCGCAAATTGCCAATAGCTCTCCTTACCGCTTCGAGAACTGGAACCGCTTGCGCGCCCCGGGCTGCCCCGGCTTCTTGCGCTCGACGGCCCGCGGGTCACGAGTGAGCAGGCCGTGCTCGCGGAGCTTGCGCCGATGCGTTTCATCAGCTCCCACTAGAGCGCGCGCGATGGCGAGCCTGAGGGCTCCGGCCTGGCCGGTCAGACCCCCGCCCCGCAGCCGAGCCTTCACATCGAACGCGCCCAGCGTATCCGTCGCCGTGAACGGCTGCTGAATGTGCTGGATCAAGGAGCGTCGGGGAAAGTAGTCCCCCAGGGTGCGCCCGTTCACGTCCCACTTGCCGGACCCCGGCGTCATGTACACCCGTGCTACCGCGGTCTTGCGACGTCCGATCGCGTGCCAGCGAAGTTCCGGTTCCGCTGCCGTCGTCATGCTCGTGCGCTACCTCACCTCAATCGGGATCGGGTTTTGGCCCTGATGCGGATGTTCTGGTCCGGCATACACCTTGAGCTTCTTGCGGAGCACCTGCCGTCCTAGTGTGTTCTTGGGCAACATCCCGTACACGGCTTTCTCGATGACGCGCTCGGGATGTGTCTCCAGCATGCGCGCTACCGGGGTGAACTTCTCGTGACCGACGTACCCGGTGTACCTGAAGTACTGCTTCTGGAAGAGCTTCTTCCCGGTCAGCCGTACCTTCTCTGCATTGATCACGACGACGTAGTCACCGCCGTCCATGTGAGGACTGAAGGTCGGCTTGTGTTTTCCACGAATCAGCTGAGCGACCCGGCTGGCGAGACGCCCGAGTGCGACGCCCTCGGCATCCACGAGGTGCCAACGATGCTGTAGCTCTGCTTTCTTCGGCGAATACGTCTTCATGACTCCGGGCGCATACCCGTAAACCCGTGTAAGTGCTTGAATTAAGACAGTCACGTATGCTAGCGGGCACCCGCGTGATGGTCAACCCTCCTGCTCACCTACCGCCACCAAGGGCATCCCCTTCTCCACCGCCTGACCTGCCGCCACGTGTATCGCTTGCACAACGCCCGGGCCCGGCGTCTTGATCTCGTTTTCCATCTTCATGGCTTCGAGCACTACCAAGCCGGCCCCCTGCTCGACACGTTGCCCTACCTCGACCTCCACCCGTAGCACCAGCCCTGGCATGGGAGCCTTGATGAGTCCGCCGGCGGCGTGCTTCGCCCGCTGCCCCGTCAGCTCGCGGACTTGGCGGGTGCGCTCATCCAATACCGCCACGGGCCACCACCGTCCTGCACACTGCACCTTCCAGCCGTCCGTGCCCCGGGTCATCGCGAAGGTTCGGGCCTGTCCGTTCACCACGAGCTGCCTGAGAGGCGTCCGAGGGATGGCCACGAGCGTCGCCCGGATGGGGCGCCCGTCCAACAGCACCGTGTTGCCCTTGACCTCGACCTGGACCGTCCGATCGGCAATGCTGACGGTGTACCTCACGACACCTCCAACAAGGCCAGGGTCTCCACGTGGCTGGTGTGGGGGAACAAGTCGTACGCCCGGTACGATGTCAGCTGCAGCGCGGGCATCCGCTTGAGGTCCCGGGCCAACGTCGCCGGATCGCAAGAGAGGTAGGCCACACGAGCACCACTCCTCCCAGTGGCCCAGGTCTCGAGATGCCTGGTCACCCGCTCATCGAGCCCCCCGCGGGGCGGATTTGCCACCACCGCGTCGGGCTCCGGCAGCTGGTGCAGGACCGCCTCAACGCGCCCCACCAGCCGGTGGATCTCGCCTGTGCCTTGAGGGCTGCTCTCACGCGCCCGCGCCCACTCCACCGCGCTGCGGTCCGCATCCACCGTCCAGACCTGGGCGCCGCGGGCCGCCAGGAGCTCTGCCGTATCCCCCACGCCACCGTAGAGATCCCACACGGTCTGCCCCGCGACTGACCCCAAGGCCTCCACTGCGTCTCCTCGAATGCGACGACCAAACCCTGGGTGCACCTGATCGAAGGCCAACGCTGGGAAGCCCCTGTGGGGACCCGCAACGACCCGCGGCGCTCCCAGCCGCGGGCACCACCACCATGAGACTCGGCTGTCACCGATGGCCTGTGCCAGCGGTCCCGCATCCCATAGCCGCTCGCTGCGGCCCTCCACCACTACGTGCAGTCCTCCGTCCCGATCCTCGCGGAGCACCAGGGTCGCCACTGAACGCGGCAAGAGATGCCGGTGGCTGCGAACCTGTCGCCAGAGCTCTATGAGTCGGCTCTGCGTGATCGGGCAATCGGCGAGGTCGAATACTTCTCCCGGGCAATCGAACCGGTGGAGCCCGATGGAGCGCCCCTGGGCCCTCAGCGTGATCTTGCTGCGATACCGCCAGGCCGATGGGCACGGGACGATCTCGGGATCCGCCACGCTGCGCCCGCCAATCCGCCGCACCGCGTCTCCCACGATGCGGCGTTTCACCTCCAGTTGGACCGATGGAGCGAGGTGCTGGAGCTGACAGCCTCCGCACCCATCCGCCACGTAGTGGCTGCAGGTGGCCTCTACTCGGCCAGCGCCGTGCGCCACGATCCGTCGTACTCGCCCCCGGGCATAGCGGCGCTTGCGCTGGACGATCTCGATCTCCACCACGTCGCCGGGCACCGTTCTGGGTACGAAGACCGCCATGCCATCGTCGAGGCGCCCCACCCCATCACCCCCCGCAGCAATTCGATCAATCTTCACAGCCGTCACCGGCCACCACGCAGCGCCCGGAGCCGAGCCATCTGCAACCACGCGCTCTCCGCTGGACCGCCATCGGTTCCGCCCGCGATCGGGACTGCGGCGGCGCGTGCCTCGTCTTCTGCCAGCGCCGCGGCTATGGCGACCTGCTCCAGCTCGCTGGCGTCGATTTCCGGCGAGAGCAGCGCGTCACCCACGCGATCTAGGTAGCCAACGTCGTACTCCCCACTCACGAACTCCGCTTCCTCCATGACACGCCGGTGGAACGGCTGAGACGTGGGAATTCCGGCGATCACCAGTTCGTCCAATGCCCGCCGCATGCGTCGGATGGACCGCTCCCGTGTCTCACCCCAGGCGATCAGCTTGCCGACGAGGGAGTCGTAGTACAGGCTAACCTCGCTCCCCGTCTCCACCCCGCCATCCCAGCGCACGCCCGGTCCGGAAGGCGGGTGCAGGTACTCAATCCGCCCGGTCGCGGGCAGAAAGTCGGCAAACGGGTCTTCGCTCGTGATGCGGCACTCGATGGCGTGCCCCCGGGGCCGCATGGGGCGTCCAGGGCACGTCATCGGCTCTCCGGCGGCGATCCGGAGCTGCTCGCGAACCAGATCGACACCGTACACCAGCTCCGTCACCGGATGCTCGACCTGCAGGCGGGTATTCATTTCCAGGAAGTAGAACTTGCCCTGGGGGTCGAGCAGGAACTCCACCGTGCCCGCGCTGAGGTACCCCACCGACTGGGCCGCGCGGACGGCGGCTTCTCCCATGCGGAGGCGCAGGTCCAGATCCACAGCTGCCGAGGGTGATTCCTCGATGAGCTTCTGGTGTCGTCGTTGAACCGAACACTCCCGCTCACCCAGGTGAATGGTGTGCCCGAAGCGATCGGCCAGCACTTGTATCTCGACGTGCCTCGGGCGCTGCACGAAGCGCTCCAGGTAGATGGAGTCATCGCCAAACGCGGATCGCGCTTCGGACGCTGCGTGAGTGAACCCCTTGTGGACCTCCTTCGCCGAGTGTGCTACCCGCATCCCCTTGCCGCCGCCACCCGCCGCGGCCTTGAGGAGTACCGGGTAGCCGATCTCCTCAGCGGCCCGCAAGGCGGCCTCCCCGTCGGCCACCGGCTCAGTGGTGCCGGGTACAATGGGAACGCCCGCCGCCCGCATGCGCCGGCGGGCCTCGGTCTTCTCTCCCATCATCTGGATCGCCGACGGGGGAGGACCGATGAACACCAAACCGGCCTGCTCTACCGCGTTCGCGAAGTGAGCCTGCTCGGCCAGGAACCCGTAGCCCGGGTGCACCGCCTCGGCACCGGTTTGCGCCGCCGCCTCGAGGAGGCGCTCGACATTGAGGTATGAATCTCTGGCTGGGGCTGGGCCGAGTTCCACTGCGGCGTCAGCAGCTTTCACGTGGGGGCAGACTCGGTCCGCCTCGGAATAGACGGCTACTGCCTCTAGCCCTTCTTCATGGCAGGCCCGGATGATCCGGAGGGCGATCTCCCCGCGGTTCGCCACGAGTACCCGTCTCACTGCCACGATCTCCCTGGCGGTTCGGCGGGTCGGCGGGTCGGCGGGTCGCCTCTCATCGCCATTCGAACCGCCGGTCCGCCGGCCCGCCGCCCTAGAGGCGGTCCGAAGCAGCGCCCACGCCTAACCGCCGACCCGCCGAACCGCCGAACCGCCTCCCTAGAGCGGAATGTTCCCATGCTTCTTCGGCGGGACGCTCTGTCGCTTCGTGAGCAGGGTCTGAAGCGCCGATATCAGGCGGGGCCGCGTCTCCCGAGGATCAATCACGTCGTCGAGGAACCCCCTTGCGGCAGCCAGATACGGGTGCGCGAACTTCTCCCGATAATCGGCGACGAGATCGTCGAGCTTCCCCTGGGGGTCCTTCGCCGCCGCAATATCGCGCTTGAAGAGGATTTCCGCCGCGCCTTTGGGACCCATCACCGCGATCTCCGCCGTGGGCCAGCCGATGTTGAAATCACCCCGCACGTGCCGCGAGCTCATAACATCGTACGCACCCCCGTAGGCCTTTCTCGTGATCACGGTCAACTTGGGAACGGTGGCCTCGGCGTACGCGTACAGCAGTTTCGCGCCGTGCTTGATGATTCCGCCGTGCTCCTGATCCATCCCCGGCAGGAATCCCGGCACGTCCTCGAACGTGAGCAGCGGGACGTTGAAGGCGTCACAGAACCTAATGAATCGCGCACCCTTGAGTGACGCTTTGATGTCCAGGACCCCAGCGAGCACGTCAGGCTGATTCGCAACCACCCCGACGGAATAGCCACCGAGCCGGGCAAACCCCACGATGAGATTGGTGGCGAAATCCCTGTGCACCTCGAGGAGATCGCCGTTGTCCACCACTCGGCAGATCACGTGGCGCATGTCATAGGGCTTGTTGGGATCGTCCGGCACCAGGGTGAGGAGTTCCTCGTCGCGACGATCGGCTGGGTCGTCGGTGGGATGCGCGGGGGGACTGTCGATGTTGTTGCCGGGAAGAAAGCTCAGCAGCCGGCGGACTCCCGCCAAGCACTCGATCTCAGAGTCGTGGGCAAAGTGCGCCACGCCCGACTCAGTGGCGTGAACATCCGCCCCTCCAAGCGTGCCGGGTGTCACGTCCTCGTGAGTGACCGTCTTCACCACGTTGGGCCCCGTCACGAACATGTAGGAGGTATCCCGCACCATGAACACGAAGTCCGTGATGGCGGGGCTGTAGACCGCGCCGCCGGCGCACGGCCCCAAGATGGCGCTGATCTGGGGGACCACACCCGATGCCAGGGTGTTGCGCAAGAAGATGTCGGCGTAGCCGCCCAGGGAAATCACGCCCTCCTGGATGCGGGCGCCGCCGGAGTCGTTGAGGCCGATCACGGGGGCCCCATTTTGCACCGCCAGATCCATCACTTTGCAGATCTTCTCGGCGTGCGCCTCGGCGAGCGAGCCACCAAACACCGTGAAGTCCTGGGAGAACACATACACCGTGCGTCCTTCGATCCGACCGTATCCCGTCACCACGCCATCGCCCAGGATCTTCTTGTCAGCCAAACCGAAGTCGGTGGAACGGTGAGTGACGAAGCGATCCAGCTCCACAAAGGTGCCCTCATCGAGCAACAGATCGAGCCGTTCACGGGCCGTCAGCTTGCCCTTTTCGTGCTGCTGGCGGATGCGCTCCGACCCCCCGCCCTGCTCCGACTCGGAGCGCAGGCGGTGAAGCGTATCGAGTTTCTTCTGGATCGTCACGGGGACTAGTAGTGTGGGACGCTGCGGCCCCGATGTGCCACCGGAATCCTCCGGCTCACTCAGTGGACTGGTCGGCGTCGCGCTCTGCGTCCGCCTCCGTCTCCTGTGCGGCCGCCTCAGGTTCGCCCTCGCCCTCCGCCTTCACGTCAGCGGTCTCCTCAGCTGCCGGTTCCGGCGCCGCCTCCGCTTTCACCTCCACACCGAGCTGGGCATCCTCCACCGGTGGCTTCTCAAGAAACTCCGTCGCCGCGAGAATGACACGGTGGTGAATGGGATCGACTTCCAGCACCTTCAACGCCGCCCCTTGTCCCACCTTTGTCACCTGCTCTGCCGACTTGCCTTCGGGCAACGGCAGCTGTGACTGCGGGACGAACCCCTCGAGATCGTTCCCCAGGTCCACCACCACCCCGCTGTCCTGGTAGCGGGCGATCCGTCCCTCCAGCTCCATGCCGACAGGGTGGGTCTCGGCGATACTGAGCCACGGATCCTCTTGCAGCTGCTTCAGTCCCAAGGAGATGCGCTTGTTCTCAGGGTCGATGTTCAGAATCGAGACCTCTACAGTGTCGCCCTTCTTCACCACCTCGGAGGGATGCTGCACGCGCTTGGTCCACGACATGTCGGAGATGTGGATCAGCCCATCGATGCCCGGCTCGATCTCTACGAAGGCCCCGAACGAGGTCAGGTTACGAACCTTCCCCGTGATGCGCGTCCCCACCGGGTACTTCATCGGAAGCATCATCCACGGATCCTGCTCCGTTTGCTTCATTCCCAGGGAGATCTTCTCCTCCTGGGGATCCACCTTGAGCACCACCGCTTCGATGGTCTCGCCAATCGAAACCACCTTCGACGGATGACGGACATTGCGTGTCCAGCTCATCTCGCTGATGTGCACCAGGCCTTCGATCCCCGGCTCCAGCTCCACAAACGCGCCGTAGTTCGTGATACTCACGACCTTGCCCTGGACACGGGCCCCCACCGGGTACTTCTCGGTGACATCCTCCCAGGGATAGGCGTGCAGCTGCTTGAGCCCAAGGGAGATCCGCTCCCGGTCCCAGTCGATGTCGAGCACCTTGACCTCGATCTCCTCACCCAGCTCCACCATCTCCGAGGGGTGCGAGACACGGCCCCAGCTCATGTCCGTGATGTGTAGCAGTCCATCGACGCCGCCGAGGTCGATGAACGCTCCAAAGTCAGTGACATTCTTGACGATGCCCTTCCGCACCTGGTCGACCGAGAGCTCCTTCATGAGGTGCTCGCGCTTGTCGGCCCGCTCCGCCTCGAGGATGACGCGCCGCGATACCACGATGTTGCGGCGTCGCTTGTTGAGCTTGATGATCTTGAAGCGGTATGTCTGACCCAGGAGTTCGTCGATGTTGGGGACGCGGCGGAGGGCGATCTGGCTACCTGGGAGGAACGCATCCACTCCCATCAGGTCCACCACCACCCCTCCCTTGATCTTCTTCTGCAGCGTTCCCTCAACCGGCTCGTTCGCTTCATACGCATGACGGATCTTCTCCCACACGCGCATGAAGTCGGCTTTCTTCTTCGAAAGCACGATCGAGCCTTCCTCGTCCTCCAGCCGCTCGAGGAGCACCTCGACCTCGTCGCCGGGCTTGATGGCCTGGGAATCCTTGAACTCTTCGACGGGGACGGCTCCCTCGGACTTGAAGCCGACATCTAGGATGACATGGCTCTCCGTCACACGAAGCACCTTCGACCTGACGATCTCCCCTTCCTGAATGCTCTGCAGCGTACCCTCGTAGAGCTGCAGCATGCGCTGGTACTCCTCATCGGAGTATCCTTCGTCGTAGAGGTCCTGGCGGACTGGGAAACCAGTGTTATCGGCGGGGGTCGCGGTCACCGTGACATCTGAGGAAGTTGCGGGTTCGTGTGGCAAATCGGCCATGTACAACACCAAATCACGGGTTGAGGTTCACGAGTGATAGCACGAACAAAAGCGAACGCCGCCCCCAACCACAGGAGCGGTTAGCCTCTCACGATAGACGCCCTGTAGCCCTATGTCAAGTTACTGGAACACGTTGCGAGCCAACGCAGCGATGTGCGCAACCTGCTCCTCGAAGGTCATGTCGGAGGTGTCGAGCACCACCGCGTCCTTCGCTGCCACAAGCGGAGCCACCGCCCTGGTGGAGTCGGCTTCGTCCCGGCGTGCCAGGTCCTCCGTAGCGCGGGCGATCTCGGCATCGCTGGTCTCGTGCCCGTCCTGCAGCAGACGGCGCCGAGCACGCTCCTCGGGACGCGCCGTGAGGAAAACCTTGAGGGCCGCGTCGGGGAACACAACGGTGCCCATGTCCCGCCCGTCCAGCACCGCTCCCCGAGGGTAACCCTCCACAGCCTCGCGGACTACCTCATTGACCCAGTCCCGGACCTCTGGGATCGCCGAGAGTTCCGACACTCGTGCGTTCACCCGCTCTTCCCTGATCTCCCGGGACACGTCCACCCCGGCGACCTCCGGTCGAAATCCCCTGGGGGTGAGGTCCAGGCGAACCGGTAGCGACCTGGCTAGCGCCACCAGTCTCTGGCCCCTGAACTCGACGCCCGCGTCCAAAGCCGCAAGGGTGAGAGCCCTATACAGGGCACCGCTCTCCACGTGGGGGACATTCATCCGCTTGGCAACCGCCTTCGCAGTGGTCGACTTGCCGGACCCGGCAGGTCCGTCGATGGTCACCACCCGAACAGTCATGGCCGCAGGACCGCAGCCAGGTCGTCAAAGAACCCGGGATAGCTCACCTCGGCCGAGTCGGATTCCGACAGCTCGACCCGGGCGCCCCGGACGGTGCCGAGCACCGCGAACGCCATGGTCAGCCGGTGATCCTGCGCCGTCTCCACGTGGCCCCGAGGTGGCGTCTCGGCGCCCACTACAACCAGGTCGTCCCCTTGCACCTCCGCCTGGGTGCCCACGGCTCGGAGGTTCCGGGCAAGTAGCCCGAGCCGGTCGCTCTCCTTGACTCTGAGCTCTCCCACCGATCGGAAGCGGGTTTCGCCTTCGCCCCGAGACGCCAAGACCGCAAGGATCGGCACCTCGTCGATGAGACTGGGGATCTCCTCGGCGGTGACCTCAGTGCTCCGGGGCGCCGCCGCACGTACCACGAGATCGGCCACCGGCTCCCCACCCGCCTGGCGCTCGCCGCTGCGCTCGGGGGATACGCCCATGCGCTCAAGCACGTGCAAGAACCCGATCCGCGTCGGATTGACCCCCATTGCCTCAACCACCAACTCTCCCTCCTCGGCGAGCACCGCTGCAGCGATGAGAAAGGCGGCGGAGGAGGGGTCGCCAGGAATGTCCAGCCTGAACGGCGGGAGGCCTGGCCAGGACGGTCCCGTACCACCGAACTTGACAGTGGTGCCGCTGACACGGACATCGAAGCCCAGGTAGTCCAACAGTCGCTCCGTGTGATCCCGCGACCGGACCGGTTCGGAAACGGCCACGGGCACGCCCCCAGCCAGCCCGGCGAAGAGGAGCGCGCTCTTGATCTGGGCACTGGCCACCGGGGTGTGATAGGTGAAGGGCCGCAGCCGACCACCGTGGATGCGCAGTGGGAGACCGTCTCCCCGCTCCTCCTCGACGGCGGCTCCCATGGCTCGGAGCGGCACGGTCACCCGCCGCATGGGCCGGCGACGAAGCGAGGCGTCACCGGTCAAGCGAGCCTCCAGTGGCTGCCCGGCCAACGCTCCCAGAAGGAGGCGCGCCGTGGTTCCCGAGTTGCCGCAGTGGAGCGTGCCTCGAGGAGATCGCCAGCGACCGCCCTCGACAGTCACTTTGTTTCCGGCGCGGAGCGGTCCCACCTGGACGCCCAGCTGTCGCAGGAGTCGTGCCGTGGTCCGGGCATCCCGCGCGGTCAGCGTCCCCTCGAGCTCCACCCGCGAGTGCGCCAGGCCTCCCAATATGAGCGCCCGATGGGTTACGCTCTTGTCTCCCGGGGGCCGAACTGATCCGCTGACCTTCACGTCTCGAACCTAGATCGCCAGCGGGCTCCGCTCTCGAGCCAGCGCCCGACGGTTGCACCGTCGCCGGCCTTGAGTGCGGTCTTGAGTTCGTCGAGGCTTTCCTGGGTGCCACTGAGGGCAGCCAGGACTTGGTCCCTATTCATCAATAGGACGTCGGTCCACATCTCGACGCTCGATCCTGCCAGCCTGGCGGTATCGAGTGCTCCCTGCCCGTACGCCGCGCCGCTGGGGCCCCGAGTTGCCAGCGCCGCTGCCAGCGCCGACGCAACGGCCTGCGGCAGATGGCTGGTCCATGCGAGGCGCTCGTCGTGTTGTGCGGCGCTGATGGTGACCGGCTGCGCTCCCATCACCCGCGTCCAGAAGTCGGCAACTTCCTGTGCTGCCCGGTCCCCACCCTCCACCGGTGTCACGTACACGATGGCATTGGTGAACCGGTCGGCATGGGCGGCGGCAGCACGGTCCTTCGGGCTGGGCGCGTAGCCCACCACTCGGAGTACGCCAGCTCGTGCCGCCCGCAACGCGACGGAGCCACCCATGGCACCGAGGCCGACTACCCCGAGGGTTGTGGGACGCAAGTCACGTCTCCTGCTGCGTCGGCCGCACCAGCAGTTCGTTTACGTTCACATGTTGCGGCTGAGTGACCGCGTAGTGGATCGCCCTCGCGATGTCTTCGGCCCGTAACTTCATCCTGTCACCCCAGCGCTGCTCCAAGCCGCGGCGGGTCTGCTCATCGGTGATGTGGTCAGGCAGCTCGGTATCTACTACCCCAGGCTCGATATCCGTTACTCGGATGCTTTGGGCGGGCGACAGTTCGTTGCGGAGCCCGGCGGAAATCGCCCTGACTGCGAACTTCGTAGCACTGTAGACCGTCCCGCCGGGGAACGGTCGGCGACCGGCTACCGAGCCGACGTTCACGATGTGCCCACTCCGTTGCTCCAGCATGGTCGGGAGTACGGCAGCCGTGCAGTGCAGCAGGCCCCTGATATTGACGTCTATCATCCGATCCCACTCGTCGACGTCGCGCTTCGCCACTGGAGAGAGCAGCATCACACCTGCGTTGTTGACCAAGATATCGATGCGTCCGTACCACTCGAGCGCCGTTGAAACCAGCACGTCAACTGCCGCCCGGTCTGTCACGTCGGTGGGGAGAGGTAGCGCCAGGCCACCCTCCGCTTTGATCTCGGTTCGGAGGGCGTCCAGACGGTCGGCCCGCCGCGCCGCCAGCACCACCGCGGCCCCGTCGGCTGCGAGCACCCTCGCTGTAGCCGCGCCGATGCCGCTGGACGCGCCGGTGACCATCGCAACTTTGCCGTCCAAGTCAGATCGGTGTTGCTGGCTCGTTCCTGATCCTCCCTCGGTAGCGGGCACTGGATGCCGCACTGGTTTATTCCGTGTGATGATTCGAGCTAGGGCAGAGGCGCTAGGCGAGGCTTCGGCGGCGCTACGCGCTATCCGTCTTGATCAGCGACAGCTTCATGTCGTCCGCGACCCGCGCTGGCGCCGCGGACACCCTCCGTAGTGCCCTCACCACTTCAGCCGAGAAGGTTCGCCCTGACCCCTTCTCGATCTCCTCAATCGTCGTCCACGGCGCGAATGGCGGTCGCAAGGGAGTCGGCATCTGCAGCGTCTCGAAGGCGTCGGCCACTGCCAGAATTCTAGTCTCCATCATGAAGCCCAGTTGGTCCACGGGCCAGTCGTCTCCCACGAGCTCGTAGTACCGCTCGTATTCCCGTAGGATATCGGTTGCCTCCCGCATGGCGCCTGCCAGTGGCAGTCCCGTGATGGCTCCCGGGAACTGGGACAGCAGACGCAGCAGTCGGGGATCCCGTGGCCCCACTTCGTGGAGCAGCGCCGCCACCCGCAAGTTCTCGAGTCCTTGCTGCCGGACTCCAAGTTCTTTACCCAGGAGCGTGGTGCACCGAGCCACCCGGTGGCTGTGCCCGCGCTGACTCTTCTCACTCGATTCGAGGTGGAACATCAGGAGCTCGAGCATCGCCATGTAGGCGCTCTTGAGATCGTTGAGACGCTCCTGTCGCTGGTCGGCCATCACCCCCACCACATAACCCGTGAGGACCAAGAACCCGGCCCACGGGATGAGGGTGAACAGAACGTTGGGGTAGAGCCCGGCACGACCTTCTAGACCCTCAACCGCCTGGAAGAAGGTGACTAGACTCACGATCAGGACCGACGACCAGACTGCGGTGTTTCTCCCCACGAAGAAGCCGGCGGCAATGATCGGCAAGTAGTAGAAGCTGAGGAATGCCAGCTTGTAGTCGACTAGCCAGTGAATGGCTAGAAGCGACGCAACGAGCCCCAGCACCAGCACGCGCTCAAAGTGGGCGACCAGGAACGCTCTTGCACCTTCGAGACCGACGCGTGCGGCCACGTGATTCCCCGATCTGGGATATCTACATCACGACAGCTACGGCGGGCGCCTCCTGAATGTGCCGGAAAGCAAGGCGCGGTCAAGGGGACATCACGACGGCTCGATGTTGCTCGGAACCAACGTTGTGTACACGCGACCAAAACGATCAGTCGCCTCTACGGTGATGGTCTGTCCTGTAGACGATACCGGGGCGTAGAAAAGGTGGTTGGTCGGAACGGGCTCCACCCAGGGACGGCGGCGCGGGAGCCGGGGGCCGGCGAGCAGCGACACGCTCAGCGGGTCGCGACTCAGCCGCCGTGCCATCTCTCCTTTTCGCTCTCCATCCTCGTACCACACCACGGTCCATGTCGGATCCCAATTCCATACGTTTGCCACTGTTTCGTCAGGCGCTGCTTCATTGGCACCCCGGGGATAGGCGCGAATCTGATACTCGAAGCCGAAGCCGGTACTCTTGTACCGCCACCCTACTTCCTGTCCACGGACCTCGTACACCGAGTAGCCCGACGGCGTCCCATCGCCGCAAACGGGGCCGGTCCACCACGCACCGCTGACAGACCCGTTCACGTGCTCGTGGATGCCGTGCTCGAAGACATGCTCGCTCTCGTGGGTATGGCCGCAGAGAACGTGAGCACTGAAGGGCTCCAGGAGCCGGTAGAGCGCATCTCGGTTGGTGACCGCGACGCTCGGTCTCGGCTGCCGCTCGCCAATCCTGAGATGCCGGGTTCCCAGCACCGGGATGTGTAACGCAACGATGACGGTGCCGCCGGGCTCCACGCGCCCAAGGTCGGCAGCCAGCCACGTGAGTTGATCGGCATCCACATACCCCAGGTAATCCCTGCCGTACCAGAACACGTCATCGAGGACCACGTAATGCACTGCGCCCCGGTCGAACGAGTAGTACCGCGGTCCGAAGTGGCGGGAAAAGGTAGCGGTCGAGGCTTCATCGATCTGCGCCTCTTGGTCGACGTCGTGGTTGCCCGCCACCTGGAAGAACGGAATGCCCATTCGTGACACGGCCCGCTCGTATTCCGGGAAGAGTCCGAGATTGTCGTACATGATGTCGCCGGCGGCGACCCCGAACACTTCTATGTCGCCCAGCGAGGCAACGGTCCCTAGAACATCCGGCACGGTCTGCTCGTGCAGCCACATCACCTCCTGCATGTTTTCCGTCTGCGGATCGGCGAGGAACAGGAAAGCGTGTCGCTCATCGGAGTGCTCCAGCGGCTCCAGCTCGAAGACCGCATCCATCTCTCCGTGCGAGTTCCGCGTCAGTGGTCGGTAGAAGCGTGCCGTGCCCGTGGGGTTCTGGGGGATCCGGTAGCCAGCTGGAATCGACACCGATATGAAGGCACGATCGTCGGTGGTCACCAACTCGAAGGTTCCATCGGCCGCCGAATCGACCACGGAGAGCCCGTCCGTCACCCTGACGCGGGCAACGCCCCTGCCCGATGCATGGACGCGACCGCGGACCCGAACGGGACGGATCGCGGACCGGCGCTGCGCGAGGTTGGCGTACGGGCCCGCCTGCACTAGCTCCGGAAGAACGACCGCTGCCGCACACGTGGCAGCGGTCGACAAGAACGATCGGCGATCGATCACCGGACTCCCCCCATGCCGTGTGATCCGTGGTGTACGCTTCATTCACTCCTCCGCACGGGTGGTTTGTGAGCCCCCGGCAGGTTCCACAACCTGCTCCCTAAGCCATCGCCTGGTGAGCCGAACCGGCGCCCTGCCCTGCTGAGCCTATCATGACCGCACCCGTGAGGCACCACGCCTGTGGCCTCTTCGGACCCCGATTGCGCGCTGCCCACCGCAAGATAGCTTTCCGCTGCACACCTATGATTACACGCGGATGACCTGCCATGCATGGTGACGTCGAGCCGCATCCCTTGCTCGCGGACTATACCGTCGTTGTCACGATTCCCGTGCAGTGGGGCGAACTGGACGCGTACGGTCACGTCAACAATACAGTCATCTTCCGCTACTTCGAGTCGGCCAGGGTGGCGTATCTGGATCGCTGCGGTTTTCTGGAGTCATACGACCGTGATCGTGTGGGCGCCATCCTGCACTCCACCGATTGCCGATTCCGGCGACCCGTTGGCTATCCAGACACGGTGCAGGTCGGTGGTCGTTCCGCGTCGGTTGACTCCGACCGGTTCACCATGGAGTACCTGGTCGTCTCCCTCACCGAGGGTGAAGTAGTGGCGGAGGGGACCGGTGTTGTCGTGTCATTCGACTACAACCGCCGCCAAAAGACCGCGTTACCCGAGCGCGTGCGGCGCTGGATAGCGGCAACCGAGCGCCACTAGTCGACGGTACCCAGGTTGCGCTCGGGGCATCGCACGCTGGTGGCTCCGTGAGCGTTGCGCGAGACCTCACCGTGAGCCTTGCGTGAGAGTTCTCCGTGAGCCCTGCGTGAGACCCCTTCGGAGATCGGTGACCCGGGCTCACAACTCCATCATAGAGCTCCAATTGCAGCAGTTCGTCCAGGCAGTGCTGCCCGACCTGACCGCGGGCAGCGGCGATCAGGGCGACCCAAGACGTCACCAACCGCGAAACATCCCCGTAAACCAGAGTGACAAAGGCTACTGCAGGTGAACAGTCGACGAGGCAGATTTGAGCGGCGAAAAATCGCAGCGGTGAAGGAGCTTGATGAAATCCCCTCTGAACCGGAACGGGACGTACACCCAGCGCGACTGGACCCGCGATCATCATGCAACCGTTGCCGGAGCCAATCCGGAGCCGTGTCCGAAATGCGGTCGGATGGGATTTTACGGTCCCCGGGCGCGGTCGGGAGATCAGTACTACCGCGCGTGCCGGTTCTGCGGGTTCTGGCAGGAGGTGGGTGGAGAGCCGCAGTACTTCGAGCCGACCGTCCACGGCTGCGGGAGTTGGCCCTCGGTGGCAGGCGCTCCGTACATCTGGTGGGTTCACCGGGACGCGACGGCCTATGTCTGCCCCTACTGCGAGCGCGACGTGGATGTCAAGTCGCACGAGGCCCGGAATCCCTATCTCCACCGTGATCACCCCTGGTGGAAGGTACCGCAGCGGAAATCCTACCGGCGGTACATGAAGTTCTGGGCGCAATGGTCAGCGGCGGCCGGGCGACCGTACCTCTAGAAGCAAACCGCAGGATCCAACCCTCAGTCGAATTCGTTGTTGCGGCGTCCCAGAAGTGTCTCATGCGCGCCACGCGCCGGTGGGTCCCTCCGCGGGCCGCGGTGCGCATTCACCTCCGGTGTTCGGTCCTGGGTGCCTGGTACTACGGGATGCACGAGGTCCGAAGATCCTGGTACCCATCACCGAGCACCCGGCGCCTCTTCGGTCACCCGGAGGCAACTGCTCCCAGCACCAGTCAAGGTACGGTCAAGCACCTCCCCCTGTGACTGCTGCAAGGCTGAGCAACCCCACGAGGATCAGCAGGTACGCGACACCGGCCTCCACCACCGTTACCACGAGCCAGATCAGGGCCGCTTCCCGCCACATGGATGAGAATACGATCTTGTAGAGGGCGATGGGGATAAGCACGTATGCGACACCGAAGGCCACGAGCGGGGGGGCCTGAAAGAACAGGCCGAAGATGAAGAAGCCAGCGAGCGTCAACGGCCCGGCGAGAAAAAGGGCGATAAACGCCTTGGTGTAAGTTGGACGGTGGATGTTGTTGATCTGCTTCGCGGTGAAGCCCGTGACGAAGACCGCCACGACAAAGAGGATGAGCGTACCGAGCCAGATGGCTTGAATGATCGTGCTCGGCCGTGGCTGGGTTCCCTGCTGGAGCATCGCGAGGAGACCGACGTCCATGGTGTGACTCCTTCCGTTCGAGGTACGGGACGGGACTGCCACTCGTGAACGCCCGCCCTCCTTCGCCACTCAGACAATCGCTAGTGCGGTGCGGGAGTGAGACCCTCCTCCGAGAGATCTGGCACCCACGACAGCATCTCTTCGACACCGTATTTCTCGTCCAGCCACCCTCCGAGCGCAAGCGCCAGACCCACGAGGATAGCCCCCACGACGACCTCAACGATCACCACCGCAATCCAGATGACAACAGCCTGCATCACCGTTGCCGCAAAAACCAGCTTATAGACGAGTATGGGAACGAGGACGGCGATGATCACCAGGAACAGGACCGGAAATCGCTCCACATAGCCGTAGGCCGCCGCGCAGGCCACCGCACCGACGTTCTTGAACACCGTAGCCCAGGTGGCCTTGGTATAGTCCGCATCGAACACGTCGAGCCTCTTCGCTACGAAGCCCGTGGTGAAGATGCTGACACCGAACATGAGGACGACAATGATGAGGAGTAGAAGAGCCTGGCTGACGGAAACGGCGAAGGCTGCGTCGTCCGCTTGTCCGACCGCTATGAGCAGCGGCAAGTCCATTGACAAGTCCGGGGCCTGGGTCGCGCCAAGATTGTGGCCGCGGCTGCCCAGCGCAAGAGTCGGGAGCCAGCACCCCATGCTCATTAAGAGATGTCCAGGTGATGAAACGAGCCGGAGTATGCAGCGGAGGATCAGCCGCAGCAGTTAGATGTCTTCCCTCTCCCACGCCGAGGGTGCAGACAGGGCACCGCTGCATGCCTTGCTCGGCGGATCCTCACCGTATCGCTGAAGCACGCGAATGAGTCGGCTATTGTCGATGTTGAACAGGTCCATGCCCTCGATCTCGCCGTGATCAGAGGTGCTGATGTGACAAACAACCAACCTGCGCGTGCCGTCGTCCGGTCGATAGAGAACCCTCGACCCCAGCGGAGCGGTGTTCTCGATTCCGGCGCAACCGCGCGATAGCGGCTGCTGAGACACCGGCAGGCCACTCACCCACACGCGGCATAAGCCCGGAGGCGGCAGGGCGCTACGGGCAATGTCCAGGCGAATCGGTGACGTGCCCTCTTCAACTTGCTGGCTGACGCAGGCGGCTGTCGCGCCGAGGCTGACCGCCAGCGAAAGCACTGCGGTCGGGGAGAGCCGCATTGACATCCTCCTCATGGTGGATGGCTACAACTGTGGCAAGCTAGCAATCGCCCTGCGCGCGTGCCAATGCGCGCGTTCACTGGATCGGCCAGCCGACTGCACGTGAGACCATCCGGGCCAGTAGGACAGCACTTCGGATGGCGGGCGTCGACACTTGTGGGACCGGGACACGCATCCTAGTCCCACCAGCAGTACAGCATCAGCGTCTCTCGCAGCTCCGCTGCAAGGTCCCGCACGGTTCCCGTACCCTGCGTCACGATGTCAGGACAGAACTCGTAGAAGTGTTGGGCCAGCTCTCGAGGGTCCTGAAGCTCGCCGCTGAATCGCCCCTCGAAGAAATCGTACCCGATGCCGGTGAGGACGAACGATTGCTCGCGCTCCAGTGCGCGCAGCCAGTCGATGATCTCTTCAGTGTCGATCTCGTAGTTCGCGCCGTTCGTGCCGACAATGGAGAGCACACGGTAGCGATCGCTCGTGGGCAACAGCGCCACGAGGTCGGGCACGCCGCCGATCCCAAAATGGCGCTCGTGCCGGAACAGGTAGAACCCCTTCTCCAGGAACTTCCCATGTACCGCGTCGAGCAGAGCTTCGGCAGCGGCCTCAGACAACTCGACAGCCACTCCGCCGGTCTCCACCTGATATCCCAGGCTGTCGTAGGTGAGGAGCGGGTTGGCCATCACACCTGTGATTTCTTCAAGCGCCCCCACCGCGGCATCGAAATCATCAGGCACGGTGAAATCCGCCGAAAGGACGAGCTCGGTGTCATCCGGGCCCTGGTTGATCACGTCGATGCCAAACAGCGAGATCAGAAACACAACCACCACGGCGCCGACCACGACCCAGGCCCACCCCAGCCCCGCTCCCGTAGACGGGGATCTCACCGGATCAGGGTCAGGCCCCTCCATCCCGAGCTCCCGGAGGATCTGGTTGGCCCGGTACCGCAGTCGCGCTTTGCGGAGGTTGCTCACCGGTGGCAGCAGCTTCCAGGTCATGAGGAGGGCACCCCTGAGCGTCGGCCGGAAGACTCCTGCGTCCTGATCCAGCCATAGGTACCCGGTGCTGACCTGCTCCTGGAGCTCCCTGACCATGGCTTCGCTCAGAAAGCCAGCAGGGTCACCTCGATGATCGGCTGGCATGGTTTGGGAAGGGCCGACATGGCGCCGCACCAACGATTGGTGGATACGACGCAGGCGGGCGGGATCCCGCACATCGAGGAACTGCGCCAGCGTTCTTCCGGCCACCGGTGCGTACACACCCATCTGCGGGCTGTTATTCACCAGGAGCTTGCGGCCGTCAGCGAACTTGGTGACGAACTCCACGTAGCTCACGGCCACGCGGGGCCGGCCCGTTGCGGCGTGCATCGCGGCAACGACTGCCTTCTCGTCGCCGTCGGCGGACTCCAGCAGCGCAGCCCGTAGGTTGACGTTCTTCACCCACCCCTGCTGGTACAGGTCGGCGGCCACCTGAAACCCGACTGAGGTCAGTGCATCGATGTTCTCGCGATACGCCCGTGCGAGGTCGTGCGGCATCTCGTGGCGACCGGGGTCGTACGCCGCGAGCGCCGGCCTGGCTGACACGGCATGCGAGAAGCGGATGAACACAGGCCCGAGCCAGTACGGAATCAGGAGTACCGCGACGAGCACCTGCCATGACGCGAGGCCGACAGAGCCAAACAGCATATCAGAGATGCCGGTGAAGAACAGCAGTAGCGGAATCGCCAGCGCGAGGGGCCATGACACGTGGAACGCGCGCAGCAGCCCGAACAAGAGCAGGAGGAAGATCAGTTCAACGACCATGCTCACAGGATAAGCGTGGAACCGTGGGCGAAAGTGCCCCGCGCGACGGCGATCCACTGTGGCGCGGGCGACGGTTTCGAATCAGGCAGACGATGCTCCTGATTGCACATCACTGGGGCTTATCGAGGCTGATGTAGTACGGGAGCCCGAAATACATCCTATCGGCAGCCGATATCGCCGAGACGGAGCCGGTCAGCTTCTTCCCATCTCTTATTACATCGACCACCATGATATGAGGGAGGCGCTGAGCGTCAGCTNNTCCGATCCTCCTTGAACCCTGTGTTGTTCAGTACCCTGTCAAAAAGGCGCTGATTCTGAAGGACCCAATTCCTGTTGATGTCGAGTTGTTTGAGGAAGTGAATGTCCCCGTCCTCCTGGAACACCATGTGGACCGGTAAGTCGCCCTCGTGTGTTCTGATGGTTCCTCTCCAGGTGCCTGTGAACTCCGGAGTAGGCTCGTAGGGACCGAACGGTGGGCTCTGATTCCTCTTCTCCGTCGCGAGGTTCTCGAGGTAGTCGGGCAGAAGAATGGCAAGGATGTCCTCGGCTATGCGCCGGGGCAGCGGATCGTTCCAGCCGTTCAGGAGGACAACGACCGCGATATCCTCGGACGGAACGAGTTTCAGGATGGATCTTGCCCCTCCCATACCGCCCTCGTGCCAGCAGACCCGGTAGCCCCTTCACTCTCTCTGAAGAACCAGCCGAAGCCATAGTAATCCTCGGACCCGTACTTGGCCGTTGCGTCCTTGTCGCTCTGCATCGCCTCAATCGTGGCGTCACGTAGTATCCGCTCTTGTTCTGCAATACGATCTTTGAGGTGGAACATGCCGAACCTGACCAGATCGTACGCGCTTGAGAACGCCGCACCTGCTGCTACGGCATAGGGCAAGACCTGCGGAATGATTCCCAGTTCGCCGTCGTACTTGGAAGTAACCGGTGACGGTCCGTCAGAGTGACTTCCCACCCATGTGTGATTCATTCCGAGCCGCTCGAAATGAATCACACATGGGTAGGAAGTCACNNTCAAGAAGTCTTCATACTCCGTGCCCGTGACCTTTGAGATCATGTGACCGAGCAGGGCGTAGCCGAGATTGGCATACTGGAAAACCTCGCCTGGGGCGTGAATCAGAAAGCCGTATCGCTCGATAGCTTCCGGCACACTGGGAGGGACGTACTCCTCGTCCTCGTAGTAGTAGTCGAAGTGCATAGCCAGCCCACCGGCATGGTTAAGGAGGTGTTTGACCGTGACGTCTCGGGAGTTCCCTTTGTAGGCCGTAAGCTTGAGAGGCGCCACATAGTCCTCGACGGGTTGGCGGATATCTAGCTCTCCGCGTTCGGCTAGCAGCATAACCGCCGTCGCGGTCATGGTCTTGGTGATGGACGCTATGGGATATGGCGTGTGAGGAGTCGCTTTGATCTTGCGCTCCACGTCGGCCCATCCGAAAGACTCAAGCCAGATTATCTCTCCGTCCTTGGCAACGGCTACTGAGGCGGAGGGGATTGTACGCTCCTCGATTTCCTTCAGGATCATTGCCTTGACTGCGTCGAATTCTGCGTTGCGGACCTGTTGTGGTTTCTTGCCCTCTGCGGTTGGGGACAGATTGCTGCCGAACGCAAGAACCGATACTAGGGCAATTGCGCACAACACAGCTGTTTTCCTCGTCATGATGCTCCCCGTCTCTCAAACATAAGAAGCCGCTTTCCATTCACCTGGTCGTACGATTTCTCATGATTGTTCTGCTGCTGAATCGATCGCGCAGGGTTTCCTGATGCGGGCCCAGCAGAGCACGAGGCCGCAGCGCAAACGCCCTGCCTGACAGCGCTCCACTGTGAGGCGAACGGTCAGTCACGAACATGCGCCCGGGAGGGCTCGAACCCCCAACCCTCGGATCCGAAGGTCGATTCCCACTCGGGCGTGCTCGGCACCACTCGAAGCGACTCGGCACTACTTGTGCGGGGGATCACCGCATTCCCTCACATACAGGCACAACCCGACACAAGCTGTATCGAGCTGTTCTGAGCGCAAGTCCCACTGTCGGTCCCACTGTGGGGAAATCTCCATAGAGGACCAGAATCACCATAGGGAGTCAACAGATATCTATAGCGGTTTGACCCTCTATGGCGGAGATCGTCGCTACTCGTTGCAGACCGCCGTGCCCCGTTGCCGCCCTCCACGCGCACGGGAGCGAACGCATGGGAACGGATCTTATGTCCGTTGGCCTAGTGGGTGAAGTGATGCCATCAGAAACAGTTGCGAACACCCTCCCAGGCAACAATGGGATAGGCAATGGGACGCAGCGAGCGGGAAGCGAACGGAACGACAGCGCGAAACCGGTGTGCTCCAGCGCCCCACCGTCTCCGGTGGAGTCTCCGGGACCGCCCATACCGCCAAAAGTCCCACAGCCTCACGGCGGCGCTATCTATCGGGGCGGCGTGCCCGGCAATCGGGGCAACAGACGGCGCGGCCAGCCACTCGAGGCGCAGCGCGAGGAGACAGGAGAGCTGCTGGATCTGTCCCTCAAGCGCATGAGGCGAGTGCTCGAAGAGGTACAACCAGGCAGATGTAAGCGGTGCGGGGCCTTCGTCCCCGGTAGGCTCAAGATTAGCCGGTCCGAGCTTGCGCGGATCGTGGACGTCCTCGCCAAGTACCGCCTCGCCAGTCCGGTCTCGGTGTCCGGACAGGACACGCAGCCGCTGGTAGTGGCCTTGGCCGTGCATCCTGGGCATCTACAGGGGCCGGAGGAGGGATGATCAAGGCCCCCGCCGGCTGTCGCATCCTTAGCCTCTGGCGGGCCGGCGGATGGTACGCGGAGATCGCTGCCAAGCTCAAGGCTCATGGGGTACCAGCGAAGCGAGGCGGCCGCTGGCACGCTTCTACCGTCAGGAATGTTGTGGAGAGGCGGCGCTGGTACCGCGAGGCTCTGAAGGACTCCTAGTCGCTCACCTTACACGCCCCCTCGGGCGTGTAAGGAGCCTCCGAGCGAGCCTCGCCCCGGGGCGGACTGCCCCGTCGAAGCCGGCGACGGCCAACCCCCTCCTGTACCACCGGCAGCCCCAGCCGTGGGGAGGTTTGCCGTCATCCGCTTGAGGGGATAAGAGATAACGGGAAGAATGACTTCAGCCCCCGGAGTTTCTTCGGGTGGGCTTGTGATGCGGTTCAGGTCGTAGATCAGAATCAAGTGCGTGTGATCGGAAACAAGAAGCGCCCGGCGACGGGGCCGTAAGCAAGAAGCCCCACACGCCGCGTGACGCTCGGGGCCGTGTTCGTTCGCACTCGTCGGCCATTACCCCCTCGGCCTCATCAACTCCTGAAATCCGGAATGGTCGTGCAGCGGCTCGAAGTCGCGCTCCACGTGGATGCCCCAGTAGGGTTGGAAGTACGGGTGTCGCAACCCCTCACTCAGCGCCGTACGCAAGAGTGTGACGCCCCGGTCCAGTCGCCCCAGCTGCGCGGAGATCCGAGCCCGCCAGTACGTGTGTCTGCCAAAAAGGAAGGGCGTCTTGAGATCGCGGAGCCACTGCGATACGCCTTCCGCTTCCACGGTGTCTCCGCGTCTTGCAGCTAGAACACCCAGATATCCCTGCACGTTGGGGTCGTCAGGTGACTCCTCTGCAAGAGCGCGGAACCGGGTAGTCGCCTCCCGCCAGCGCTCGGCCAAGTAGTGTGCTTCTGCAACCGCGTAGCGGTGCTCCCAGGACTGGGCGTCCTCCGCGGGTACGTCCGCAAGCCTCGCAAGCAGACGGTCCAACATCTCGGACGCCACGCCCGGATGGCCGTGCGCGCGGAACTCAAGAGCGGCGTCCTGTAGTAGGTTCGCTGGGATGTACCACGTCGCTGGGATGTACCACGACGGCGGAAGGGCGAGCGCGTCGTCGATCCTCTCGGTTGCCTCGCTAACCCGACCGAGCGCTGCCAGGGCACGGATCTCCAGCAGACGAGTAATGAGGTTGTCAGGGAATTCCTCGCGGGGCCGTCGGGCCGCCTTCAGCTCGCGCCGGTAGTCCCCTAACATGTGATGAGCGCAGGTGACCACCCACCACGCTTCAAGCCTCATGACCACAAGGTGATCCAAGCCCCCAAGGAGGGCTATGGCCTCCCTGGGACGATTGACCCTCGTCGCATCCAATGCGGCCAGGTAGACCCAACCAGAGCCTGGGGCCATCCGGGCCATCTCCCGCGTAGCAGCCAGAGCCCGCGAGTGGTCACCATCGAGCCGCGCCAGCAACCAGTCTAGCCCCAGGCGGTCTAATGCTCCGAGGCGGTCGCGCGCCGCTGCCACCACCCGAGCCATCGAATCAGCCAACGCATGCTGGCCGGTATTGTCATAGCTAATGGCAATAAGCAGCAGGGGGATCGTGAACAGGGAGTCGCGTTCAGCCGCCAGGATGAAATAGTCATTTGCCTGCATCCCTGCGCTCTGTCGGAGGAGGTCCAGCCCTGCTGTGAACGCCCGGTAGGCATCCCACGTGGGTGTATGCGTTGGAATCGTTACCTCGGGCGATGCAAGCGGAAAGTCTGGATCGAACACGCTGGCCAACACACCCATCACATCTTGCCTGAGGGCAGCGATGCCCGGCATTGGGTCGGAGATGGCGGCAGGTATCGGGTCCAGATTGCGGATGACGTTTCCACTTCGCACGTCCAAGATCTGGACCTGGAACCTGAGGCTGTCACCGTGCCGGAAGTAGCTTCCGTGCACCAGCGTTCCGGCCCCCGTCTGCTTCGCCCACCTGAGGACGTTCGCTTGAGCATCACGCGTGCTGTCGCCCGCTGCGTCCGCCCTGCCCGACGGCAACGCACTCGCCGTCGGTACGACCTGCAACAGGCCGGTTTCAGGTAGACCTCGGGTCGCGAAGTCGGCTGCAGTCTTTCCTACGACATCCAATGAACTGTCACCAGTCTGATTCTCGAGGGGGAACACCACCACTCGTCGGCGATCCAACGGCGATTCACCACCGACTAGGAGCAGGCCGACTACAACGCCGGCAAGCACGACAGCTGCTGCAACAGCGCCTGCAACCACTCTACGGCTGATTCTGGCGGTCTTGCTTGCCTGCCACGTGGGCGTCTCGGCACTCGCAGTCGTGAGCGCGTCGGCAAGCTCCTCGCCCGTCACATACCTGTCCGCCGGCACCTTCGCCAACGCCTTCGTGACCACCTGTTCCAGTGCGTCAGGCACGGTAGCGCGCAGCGTCCGCAGACTCGGCACCGGGTCAACCGCGTGGCGCGCGATGATAGCCTGCGCGGTCGGCCCTGTGTACGGTGGCTCTCCCACAAGCATCTCGTACAACACGCACCCCAGCGAGTAGAGGTCGCTGCGAGCATCGAGGTCGGGGCTGCCCGCCGCCTGCTCGGGACTCATGTAGACCGGCGTGCCCGTCGTCGCCAACAGCGCCCGATCCTCGGCCGCTTCCCCGACCGCGCGTGCCACCCCGAAGTCACTCACCACCGCATGGTCGGCCAGCAAGAGGATGTTCGCCGGCTTGATGTCGCGGTGTACGATCCCCTGCGCGTGCGCGTGTGCCAGCGCGTCGGCCACCTCCCTCGCGATCCGGAGCGCCTCCTCGACCGCGGGCGGCCCCTCCCGCGCCAGCCGGTCCCGCAACGACGGCCCCTCCACGTACGGCATCACGTAGTACAGCAGCCCGTCCCCCTCCCCAAAATCGTGCAGCGGCAGGATGTTCGGGTGCGCCAGGCCGGCCGCGATGTCGACCTCGTTCAGGAACCGCTCCCGCCCGATCGCCGCGGCCAGCTCCGGCCGCAACACCTTGATCGCCACCTGCCGCCCCAGCTTGAGATCATCCGCCAGGTACACCAGCGCCATGCCGCCCGCCCCGAGCACCCGGTCCAGCTGGTAGCGCCCCGCCAGTGCGCGCGCCAACCGCTGGCGGGTCGAACGACCCGGCTCCGGCGCGGTGGGCGACGGCCCGGCCCGGAGCCGGCGGGCGAGCGCCTCGACCTCCGGCGACGGCTCGGCGCCGAGTTCGTTCTTGAGCCGGCGCCCGTGCTGGTCGGCGACCTGGAGCGCCCCCGCGCGATCGCCCGCGACGTCGAGGGCCGCGATCAACCGCACTGTGACCCGAGTCGCGTAGGGATCCACCTCCGCCAGCTGCCGCCACAGCGACACTGCCCGGAGAGCGTCCCCCTCCGCATCCGCCTGGAGGGCGAGCTGCTCCAGAGAGGTGGCGTTGGCCCGGGCCAGCCGGTCCCGCGCGCCGTCCAGCCAGTGTTCCCACTCGGCACTCGCCCGGGTGGAGAAGCCCGCGAGCAACAGGCCCCCGTAGAGCGATACCGCCTGTGCGTGGTTCCCCGCAGCGACCGCCTCCCGAAACGCCCACACGTCGCACGACACCACGGCGTGTTTCAGGGCCACCTCCCCCTCTCCTCGGGTGAGGATGGCATCGCCACCCAGGTGGTGCCGGAGAAAGTGGAGTGCCTGGCTCAGCGCCAGGCGGGCCTGCTTCGCGGGAGACTCGGGCCAGAAAAGGCCCAGTAGGGTGTCACGACGGTGGAAGCCGCGTGGCTCCGCCACGGCGAGATACGCCAGGAGCGCGACCCGTTTCGGCTGGCGCAGCAACTCCTCGAGCACCCGCCCCGCCGGATCGCTCACCTGGACCGGCCCAAGCAAGCGGATGGCAAGCATAGTCGCCACCGGCCGTCGAAACCCGTGCCGACCGCGGTCACCGCCAGGTAAGACCCCGATCAACGCCAGGTATCGGTGGCGGAGTAGCCTCGTTCGAAGCTACGGCTCGGGGTCGCCGGCGGCCAGAGCGGACGTCGATCCCGCCATCCGCAACCCCGACCCGCGTGCTCGCAGCACTCACACCCGGGAGGGACCATGTACCACCTACTCACAATCCTCGCCCTTGCGACCGTCCTCGCGATTGGATGTGGTCGGGAGATGCCGACCGTTCCCCTCGACGCAGGGCCTGCATTCCACCTCGTCGCCGGCGAGCCCTTGCCGTTCACTATGCAAGGCGACTGTAGCCAACCGGACATTGTTGATCCTGGGACCGTACGCATTGCCGACGGGGTGACGATCATTAAGGGCCGGGTATTCGATTGCCCAACGACGGGGGACATCGTGGGGACGAATCGGGTCACTTGGCGCAACGCCGTATTCGGGCCTGGGCCGGAACTGGGACACGTTGCTGGGAAAACAACAGTCTTTGTGGAGTCCTTCTTTGGACGGACGGACCTAGAGGGCACGTTCGAGGGTCCGTTTAGCGGCTCACTTGCCGATCTCCTGTTTGGTGAATCGATCTTGACTCGAACCGGCACCGGGGATTTTCGTGGCTTAGTAATGCACGGCGTGTTCTTCCAAGATCCGCCTGCATCAGGGATCACAACTGCCACCGGGACGATTTTTGGGAGATGACGGTCTAGGACTCCGCGTGCTTTCATCACGCAGCGCCCGGCCCCGCGCTGGGCATGGTGACCTCAGCGGCCCCGAGCGTCGAGCGGCGTTCGGGGCTTTCAACTCCGACTCGGCTCCCCCGCCAACCACCTTCGCAAACCGCACCCACGTCCCGCTCGCCCGCTGCTCCGGCTGCCAAGAGCGTACACGCCCGGACGGGCGTGTATGGCCGGGACGGCGGGATTCGGACCCGCAACCCCCGACCGCATCGCAATGCGCCGATCCGTGAGGCTCCTCCAGCGCGCCGCCGGCTGCCCCATCCGCCCGAGGCAAGAGGACTCAGCAGAAGACAGATTCGGCATTCCACCGATCGATCCGCCGGGAGAACATGTAGTACCGCGGACGGTTGTCCCACGTGAGCCGCTCAACAGCCTGCAGCGCATCTTCGGGGCGCGCTTCTTTGAAAAGGCATTCCAAGTCAGCTGGTACCGGAACGGGAACAAGCCGCGACGATGCTGACTGCTCGCCAACAAGGCCAGCTTGCACCATCGCGGCGAGCTGCTTGGGATGTCCGTACTCCCGCCTACCACGCGCGACTACTGCCGGAAATAGGTCTCCTAGACCCGCTATGAGTTTTACGTATGAGGCCAGTACAGAGGAGGCTATCGCAGACGACTCTCGGATGTCCCGAAGTGTGCACCAGTGCTCCCAGACCTTCCCTCCCTCGGCCCCGCTATCGGGGGGCTGGTCGTATTCATGGCGCGGATTGCCGTTGAACCGGTCTCGAGGGTCCATCACACCCTGGGCGGATATTCTGCCAAGCGAGGTGCCTTCTACGAAGCCGAGCACCGTACTACCCATCAGTAGGTCGCGTGCCGCTTCGGAATTGAGGGGAAGAGTGTCCGACGCGGATTCGATCTCAGCCGTGCAACTCGCGTAGTACTCGCCCCGCTCCGCAGCGTAAGAGATCTCAAGCCACGCGAGGCCGCCACTGCTTAGACCGAGGACACCGCCTGCTGCCACGAGGTGACAGGACACGTGCCAGGCACCGAACTCATAGTCGCCAGGATCCCCGGGACCAAGATCGTCTCCTGATATCAACTCCCGGCCGATCCAGAGGCGCCGCAGGAGCTCGACGTTCTCAGGGCAGTCTTCAAGCCCTCCCCCTGGCGTCAACCGGAACCCGTAGTCACCACGCCGGAGGGCTGCTTCCACAACTAGAGCCCTAAGCGCCGCTGACTCACCGCTCCGTTGCCGGCGACGGATCGAGCTGCGGTGGCGACGGTTCGGAACGTAAAGGCCGGCTCTCCGAGACACCCCTCGCCGTTTCACTACGGGTCTCCACGACCGTGTGCCGGAGCGGCCTGCGTACTGAATCGGGCGCCAACCCAGCTCTCAACGCGGCAAGCACTCCAGCGGCCTCCCAGTAGTTCTCAACGACGTGGAACTGTCCCGGTGACCAGGGAAGTAAGGTCAGGTCATTCTTCATGATGTTGCGATTCTCACGCACCGCCACGACCGGGATACCCTGTTCCAAAGCGGCAAGCGTCGGCAGCCCAACGCATCCATCGGGGATTACGAGGCAGGAGACGTCCTCAGCCGTGAATACGCTGGGCCGGCTCATGGCTTGTGGGTCGGTGACGATGCGAGGACTTTGCCGCAGACCCTTGAGCGTGCAGTGCAGGAAGGTCGCCGAAACGGCCTCTGCTGCCATCCGCGGATCAACGATCCCCGGGTCCATATTGGCGATCTCTCGCGACTCGAACATTGGGCAATGAGCGGTAGGGATGTTGTACATGCTGGAGAGTGTGTGCGTCAGCATGGCTTCGACACCGCCCCAGGGGTTCAGCATCTCGCCGGCCGCGTCGAAGTAGTCCTGGTGAAAGTCATGCGGCACGTCGATTACCGACGACAGCGCCACCGCATCGTACTTCCCCTTTCGTTCCTCAAGGAGTCTGCAGAGACCCTCCAGCTGTTCGACAGACCCTGCAGCCCTCCCTGACGGGGCGTAGCGCGCTCGGAGCTCCACAGGCGGGTCTAGACACACGACCTCGGCCGAGAGGCCGTAGGCGGCCCGGGCGCCGCTGACCGTGTTCACCGCAGCGTTCACGAAGAGCTCGTCACGGTGAGCGTCAATCACCACCAGAACCCGATTCGAGCGCACCGGACTAAGCCCAACCGTCCCCATCAGGAGCCGAGTAACCACGCTTCCTTCGACGTACAGAGCGTTTGGGGGCATCTCGTTCAGGTCAGAGGCATTGACTACGTTCGGATGCAGCACAAGAGTGTCGGATACTTCCCCGACCATCCGGGCGACCGGTCCCGCGTCGCCGGCATGCCCACCGATCTCCGCTCCGACTCCGGTGGGCACGAGGAGTACGGTGTTGAACCGTTGGGCATCCGCCGTGAGCCGACGACGGAATTCGAAGATGGAGGTAACCGCCGGCCGACCCGATTCCGCTAGGCCGCCCAAGACGCCGCACTCACACTGGTAACCCGACGCCGTGGTCGCCGTAACCACAAACCTCACCGGGACCGCCCCTTCTGGTACGTGCTGCTCACAGGCCTGTCCAAGCTGCGTCAGCAATCCCCCATCACCTTCATGAACCCGAAGCTCGAACTCATCCTCATGAAGCAACATCGTCATATCAAGTTCCGTCCTTGTCTGCGCCGCACTTAGCGCCGAGTCACCACGTTGGCCGTCCAGTCCATTGAACCAAACCACTTCGCCGTGAATTCTGCTGCCTCGTCCGCGTCAAACTCCTGGCACGAAAAGAGGTTCACGTAAGCGGCCTTCATCAGATCGAGCGTGTGGATCACGATCGTACTAGTGAGAATGAACTGCACCGCGCTCGTTCCCTTCGTCTTGGGGTGCGTCTGTTTCTCCGCTTCTGGCACGCCGAAGTCATCCCAGAAGTGAAGGTCACAGCGCTCCATGTCGATCAGATCGCAAAGCTCCGCGCAGAACTGCTCGATCTCTCGCCGCGTGAACCTTGCGGCGTCGCAGCCGTGCAGATCCAATAGAAGCTCCTGTCCGTAGGCCTCTCCGGAAACCTCTTGGCCATCCATGCCTGTTTGCTCCAGACGATTCCCACTCAGCTCAGCCATGCCTCTCCTCACTCCAGTCAGGTTCGCTTGGACGTGTGCGTCAGGGTCGCCTCATACGCCGAACGTAGCTGCATGCTTCGCAACATATCGCGCGACTCCAGCATGCTGGGACGAACCCGCTTTCATTCTATCGAGAAGAGCGTTCAGGTCGTTGGAGGCACCGGCGTTGGCGCCTATCGCGACGCTGGCAAGGAGCTTCATCACCCCTGTGACCGCCGCAATAACCTCTCGGCGAAACGCATTTAGTGACCTACGGTATAGGCGCAGCACCTCGATCGTCTTGCTCCCCCACGGGTCTTTCACCGAGAGTATGTGTCCGAATGGGTCGTATCCTAGGAACTCCCCTGGATCATCGAAGCACGGGTCGATCAGGAGTCTGCGCTCCGCATGAACGTCGTCCTGCGGTCTCATCGCCCTGGAGGTCTCATCAAGTAGCGGAAACTGGTCGGCCTTTCCGCCAGCTGGGAGCTCAGCTGTATCTCCCCAGCGGGGCCGGTCCCTTCGCCACTGATTGCAGTGCTGGCATGAGGGGTAGAGGTTTTCCCACACGTACGTGAGCCAATAGTACCCGGGATGATCTTCGCGCTCCGCAACGCGTCCCTTCGGACGAAAGTGATCAACTTCCAACGCCTCCACCTTCACTTCACAGTATGCACACTTGTCAAGGAACAAACCCTCCAGAGCCCTTCTGACCTCGGCGTGGGCATAAACTGTCCTGTCCGCAACGTGCGCGTCCTGCTCCTCAATCGCCCTGGCCGTTCTATCCGCAGCAAGCCGGAACCAAGCATCGTTTGGTTTAATGACCGCCCCGACCTTGTCGGTCTGGTTGCGTTGGACATGGATCATCCTTGGGCTCCGGCTAAAGATTGTGTTTCTTGAGGATCGTCTGAAGTTCTCGCAAGGCCGGATTCTCACGCAGTTCTGGTATCTGTTGGGCCGCCAATTCAGAACCGAGTTCCTTCAACTCGCTCTCCTCCCGCCGCGAGCGCCTACTTCGTGGTTTGCTGGCTAGCTCACGGTAGCGTCGAAGTTTCTCGTTCACTTCGGGTCCGTAGACAGCCGAATCGAAAAGCCTTGGATCGGCAAGCACGTCCTCCACCGAGTAGCCGTGAAAGTCACGGACGGACTCGTGCGCCAGTACGTTGTTACCGTCTCGCTTCAGAACCACGAGCTCATCGGGTTCCACCCCCAACGCAACGAGTGGGCTGTGCGTCGTAGCGATGATCTGGACATGAGGCAGCAACGTGCTCAATCGAGACGGTAGCCCAACCTGCATTGAGGGGTGCAAGTGTTGCTCTAACTCATCCAGCAGGACGATCCCCGTTACATCCCCAGTCGGCGTGATGCACTCAGCGCGCATGGCCCAGACGTAGAGATCAAGGATCCAGGCCAGTGTCATGCGATAGCCGTCCGCCCACCCTTCGAGGGGAATGTCTTTCCCGATTCCCGGCCCCGATACCCGTACACCCCCGCCCTTGACAAGTGTAATGGTAACGGCGCTATCCAGCCCCAGCGCCTCTTTGATGCTTTCCATCACACGCGGATACCATTCGCTCCCGAGGAAGTCCTTCAGGCGACGAAGTCCTAGCTCTGTCCCGATGAGTGGCTCCGTGGGGTTAAACAGGGTGTACACCGAATCAACCACGCGATAGACGCGGCCAGTGTCGGACCCTTCGTTCGCTCGACTGACCCCGTAGCCACAGACAAGTCCCGCCCCGAAAGTCCCTGGCTTTTTCTCTCCCAGAACGTCTTGACCGTTCTCACTCTTAATTACGGTGGTCAACGTCTCACGTTTCTCCTGTCCCCCACTCTCTAGCAACTCAAGTTCGATGGTCGCTTGGGGCGCTCCCTCCGCAACGAATTGCCCGGTTGATTCCGCAAGAAGACCGCTGGTGTCCTTTTCGTCGGCTAGGCCAACGGCGATGGCACGAAGGAGCGTAGTCTTCCCTGTACCATTCTCGCCGATGAGTATTGTGTGGAGTCGCGGCGTAGAGGACCCAGCCCCTGATCCTATGGTCAAGTCAAGGTCAAGCTCCCCGAACGAGCGAACGTGCCGCATGGAAATGCGAGAGACGTAGAACGCCATGCTACTCCTCTAAAGGCACAGTGGCAACTAGTTCGGCAACGATGCCCTGCTCCACCGCGCCAAAACGATCGGAGCCCTCGCCAGCACCGCAAGCGGCCTCCCTCACGCAGACAACATCCACGTCAGCTCGCCAAATGGCCGGCAGTTCGGAACGCGAGATACTCCCCGCGACCCAGGCCTCTCTGCCGAGCGCATGGAGGTCTTCAACGAATCTTGCAAGCTGGGCCGGATCGTAGTAATCCAGCAAGCCTTTGCCGATGCCCTTGTGGTATGTGTCGATGAGGAGGCCGTCCGCCCCGATTCTCCCTACGAGCGGCGGTCCGTCTTTGAGAGGATCGAAAAACCGCAAGAACTCATCCTCCGGGAATACCACAGGAACCACCTTCTTTTCTGGGAACCACTTCTTGACCGTTCTGACGAGGGTGTCGCCAAGGCACTGGGCGGCCCTTGGAGATAGAGCAGCGAACCCGCACTTGATGTAGTCGGCTCCTGCTGTCGCAACGCCAAGGGCAGCCTGGCATGCCGCGCTCCTCACCGCCTGGTCCTCGCCGATGTTAGTCGAAATCGGTAGATCCCTGTGACCATTCTCGTCCAAGCGATCGCGAACCGCCTTGATGTTCAGGGGGTACGGCGTCCCGAGCGCCGAAACGGGGTACTCCACGTCAGCGATATGGGCGCCCCCTTGGGCGGCCGCGAGAGCCTCACTAGGCCCTCTCACGCTCACCAACAAGCGTCCCATCTGGACTCCAAGCCTCCAAGGGTCGAGCGCTTGATGCAGGCCCGCTGGCGCGCCCGACGCCGCATATCATACCACGCGAGTGCGGCACGTACCAGCTTCCTCGCCGGACACGTCCGACCGGGCGTGTCCAGGTTCTTGGGGGTGGCGAGCGCCGACGCCGCACGCCCGACCTCTAACCCAAGGTCCGACCAAACCCGCGGCTGCTGCAACGGCGGGCCGGATAGGGCCTCAGCCAAGCCTCTCCCTCCGGGCCATGCTGCCCAGCCTCTCCAGGGCCCTGCCAGGACCGCAGAATCCTGCGCACGGGCTGCTTCGACTTTTCCTACATTGTCACTGTCGCTCAGACGGTCACTCTGGTTCTGGGATTCCCCTACTTACGGGAGGGTCTTCATGGAGCATCACAAGCTACTGAGGGTATCCGAGGTAGCCGCCATTCTGGACGTGCCCACTGCTCGTGCCTATTCCCTCACCCGATCCGGCACCATCCCCGCAGTGAGGCTCGGGCGGCAAGTGCGCGTTCACCCTGAGGTCCTAGACCAGTGGATTCGGAACGGCGGCCAGGCACTCTGTGAGCATGCGAAAGGGCCACAGCCGGCAGCCTGACTGCTTGCGTGATGCGTCCGAGTCTCTCGGGATCTGGCCAAACGTGCTCGGCGGCAGCTCGTGGCTGTGAGGCTTACTGGCCCGGCCCCGTGCCGATGCCGGAGGAGTGGCACCCAGCATGACTGCTGACCCCTATCCGGCGTTGCGCTTGTGGCGCGATGAACTCCGCGCCGGCAAGCGGGCGCGGCACACGACTGACACGCTTTGGATGGTGGCGTGTCGAGAAGCCGCCGCACAGGAAGCCCAGCAATGCGAACAGTGGGACACCTGGCGGCACTACATGACCGAGGCCCGCCGGGTCCTGGCTCGAGCGGTCCAGCGGCGTGAGGCGGCGGCATGACCGAACCCCGGGCCGTCTTCGACGAACACGCCTACCGTGCCACCATCGACGAACGCAGGCGGATGACGGTAGGGGGATCGCCCCCAACTGACGACGGATCCCCGGCGCCCGTGCTGGTCAATGCGACGCACGTGGAGCTGAAGCCCATCCAATGGCTCTGGTCTCATCGAATCCCACTCGGCAAGCTGACGTTCATCAGCGGCGACCCAGACCTGGGTAAGTCCTCCACAGCGCTCGATATCGCGGCCCGCCTCACCCGCGGCGACGTGATGCCCGATCAGGCACCGACCGAGCAGCCGGCGGGCGTCGTCATGCTCACCGCCGAAGACGCGGCGAGCGATACGGTGATCCCGCGACTGATGGCGGCAGGGGCGAACCTCGAGCGGGTGAAACTCTTAAATGAGGTTCGGATCGGTGACAAGAGACAGGAGATCGTCCTCCCGGAGCACCTAGACGCCTTGCTGGTGGCCGTCGAGGCCGCCGAGGCGAAGCTGGTGATCGTGGATGTCTTCACCGCCTTCCTGACGGGGACAGTCAATACCTGGCGTGACCATGATCTCCGTCGCGCCCTCCGCCCACTCGCCAAGTTCGCGGAGGAGAGTGGTGTCGCCGTCGTCGCCATCCGGCACCTGACCAAGCAGGCCGGCACCAAGGCCATCTATCGAGGCGGCGGGAGTATCGCGTTCAGCGGCGCGGCCCGTGCCGAGTACCTAGTCGCCAGCGACCCGGAAGACGACACAGTGCGCATCTTCGCCACCATCAAGAACAACCTGGCCCCCAAATCTCCCTCCCTACGGTTCAGGTTGGAGGGGGTGACCGTCCCCGGCCTTGAGGAGGCCGTCGTCAAGGTGACCTGGTTGGGTGAGTCACCGCACACCGCGGATTCGCTCGTGGAGGATCCCACCGAACGCAGTGCGCTCGGAGAGGCCAAAGAGTTCCTGCGGGACCAGGTACAGGACGGCCCCCGCCTGGCTGAGGAGATCATCCGCAACGCCAAGAAAGCAGGGATCAGCGAGAGCACTCTGAAGAGAGCCAAACGCGAACTCAAGGTGAAGTCGCAGCGCATGGGCTTCGGGCCTGGCGGTCAATGGATGTGGGAGCTCCCAAGCAGCCAGAAGTCCTATGAGGAGGTCGAACGGGCGGCGATCCAAGGGGACGACGCAGCGTGACCGACCACCTCCAGCTAGATCCACCGGCGCCCGGGCCGATGGAGCCTCCGCCCGACCGGGGGCCTTTGCTGACGCCTCAGCAGGTGGCGGAGATGGTCAGCATGAACGCCTCCTGGTGTCGGCGCCATGTGCCCCACAAGGTGACGCTCGGGCATTCAACCGTCAGGTGGTATGAACAGGACGTGCGGGCCTGGCTTGAGAGTTTGCGGGATGACCCTTGCGTGACGTGACACAAAGCGTTATGGATACTGTTATGGATTACCTCGGAAGGTGGTCAGGATGCCTAAGCGCTTGCGACCGCCAAGACGGGTGCGTTCCTGCATCGTCTGTGGTCGGCGGTTCACCCCGAAACGGAAGGATGCCATGTACTGCTCGGTGGCCTGCCGGCAACGAGCGTACCGCTGGCGCAAAGAGGAACAGGGGGAGTGATGCCGCACAAGACCTCTAAGCACGGCAGCTACCGCCTCGATCGGCGTTTCCCCGGCGTAGGACGCATCGCCCTCGCCTCCGGGGCGACGACCAGGCGGGGGCTCAAGGCCCGCAACGATCTCCTGACTCGGCTGTACGACAAGGGCCGGCTGGATCTCTTACGGGCCATCCGCGATGGCCAGGTGACGGTGACCGAAGTGCTCGACGCTGACCGGCGCGACGACCTTAAGGCTCTGACCGACAACCGCAAGGCTCTCTCGCTCAACCTGTGGGACGCCGTGGGCTCGCTCAAGCCGGCGAAGGGTTGGCTTCCGAACAGCGCCCCTGCCCTGCCGAGCCGTGTGCGCTACGAGTCGTCTTTCAAGCGGCTGAGGAAGATCGGGCCGCTCACGGACCCCGCTACAGTGGGCGATCTCGCGGACATCGACTGGCGGGCGCTGATGGCGACGTGGGGTCAGAGCGGGTCTGATTGGAACCACGCCAGGCGGGCCGTCTCCAAGTTCGTGAGCGACGTACTCGAGGACGTACACCACCCGTTCCGGCGCGACCTGATGAAGCGGATTCCCAAGCGGCCGGAACGGAAGCGCGTTCCCGACATCACGCCGGGCCTGTTGTGGAAGGTGTACCACGCGGCACCCGAACACGCCCGCGCATCCTACGTCGCGCTCGCCCTGCTCGGCATGGACACGGGCGAGTACTTGAAGCTCACGAAGGACAACCTGAGGCCCAACACCTTCTCGGTCGAGCTCCCAGGCACCAAGACGAAGCTCCGCCACGATACCATCCGCGTGGACAAGCGCCTGTGGCCGTACATCGAGGCCGCGGTGCCGTCCAAGCTGCAGTACAAGTGGCTGCGCATTTACTGGAAACGGGCGCTCGAGGCCGTGAAGGCCGACACCACGCTCCGGCTCAAGGATCTCCGTCACTGCCCCGCCCAGTGGGCGACCGAGGAGGGAATGTCCGAGGCCGCAGTACAGGGGTTCATGCGCCATGGGGACCCAAACATGACCCGGCGCTACGCGATGCAACGGGACCGCGGTCAGGTCGCCAGGGCCGTGGCCAATGCGATGCTTAGGAGCGCATGAAGATGCTACAGGATACGGTCACCGTGATCGACACCGTTCGTGTGGCTGCGGACGGAGGATCACTGCAAGACTGGATCGGCCTAGGCGGTGCGTTCGGTGTTGCCTGGGGCATCGTGTTCACAATCGGTACACTGATCTTCAAGGTGTGGAGTCTCAAGAACAAGATCAGCGACGGCGCTCACGGTACTCGACGGGCGGTGCGCGCTGGCTTCGAGAACCACCTGACCGAGCCGACCCGGTGCGAGGATCTCACGTTGTGGGCGCAACATGCCCGACGAGGCTTCACCGAAATCAGGGATCGCTTCGAATCACTCAAGGCGTTGGGGGCAAAAGTGCCAGGGAAGGTAAGGAGGGCAGTGAAGGATGCTGCGGGCGACTTCGACAAAGCCTCAGGCATCATCAACCGGATGCTTATCACCCCCGGAGTCGTAGAGAACACCCCAGAAAACGAAGCTCAACTGCGAGCCGCATACCAGGCCCTTCGAAGTTGCATAGCCAACCTGACCCAGGCCATGCGGAAGGAGGACCAGGACCGATCCGATGGCTACGACCAGCCTTAGGTGCTCATAGGGGCCTATATATGAGAATCTGGAACCCTATGGACTCAAAACCCTTGAGAGCCCGCAGAAACACTAGGGCTTGCATAGGGACCGGGACGTAGAACCCCTATGCACCACCAGGGACAAGGAATCCGGGTCCCACTGTTCGTTCCATTGTCAGACAGGGGACCCGGAATTGTGAGGAGAAGCTAAATCGTATGTGGGCTGAAACCACGTACTTGGAACATGCGCCCGGAGGGATTCGAACCCCCAACCCTCGGTTCCGAAGACCGATGCTCTGTCCAATTGAGCTACGGGCGCAATTATCGCCAGAGGCCCTGGTGCGTGTACGCTATCATGACGCTTCGATTGGGCGCAACCCTCGACGGGCTGGCGGACACGACGACAGGACCCGAACTTATCAAGGTGCTCTTTGGGCGTGTCATCGTCGGCACCCCAGGATTGGAGCGGGCGGAGCGGCTGGGTGCCCGCCTCGGCTGGCCGACTGGCAGGACCCGGAGGGCAGACTCAGATTCCTTAAGGGTCGGTTGACGGCCCCCACCGGTGCAACGCCGCAAGGCTCGAACCGCTGCTAGACGGGCGAAGGATATCAGAATGGCACGAAGGAGCCGAACGTGAACCCTGCCGACTCCACCAGAGCAATGGCTGAGGAGTTCATCAAGGAAGACCGCGTTGCGCGGGAAACCTACGACAAGCTGTTGCAGCGCGGGCTCGATCACGCCCAGGCCTGCGGTGAGATCGGGCGCGCGCTGCAAGCCGTGCTGTGGGCGGTTCGGAACGAGTTCGTATATCCCACGAAGGCCAACGAGACCATCCTCTACCCAGCGCTCAGGCGCATCGCTGCAGGTGAATCCGCAGCCAAGCTGTTCCACAGCCAGTGGGCCGGCGAGCCGCTGTAACGCAGCTCCACTGCTAGCTTCCGCCGCTGACTAACCCGGGACAAAGGTTCATAATACAGGCGCTCACGGCGGCAATGCCCGCGACGAAGGCAGCCAGCCGGACCCACTCCGCCGCACTCACGCCGGGTGGCGCAGCGAGGTAAGCGTCGATGTAGGCGATGCTATCGAGCGGGATCCGTTTGGGGGGGCCGGCGTCTCGAATGCCTACGAGGGTGTCTCCTTGGACGTGCGGGGAGTAGAGCGACAACTCCGCACCGTCCCGCGTAGCAAGCCGGATCATGGTCACCCGCGTCCGTGCCAATAGATCCGCGGGCGTTTCTTTCGATCCGGGACCGAGCCTTTGTACCTGCGGCTGTCCTGCGCAGGCGACGAGCAAGCACAGGCCGAATCCAACAACCACGGACCGCTGCCCTGGGGCGAATGCGAAACGCCTCATCACAAGAACGCCAGTTCCCGATGGTGCAAATGTGGGCCCGCCAGCGGTCGGCCCGCCAGGTGGCCGTGTGCTGCGACTAGGGAATCGAGTTCAGATGAGGTACTCGGCTGGGTTGATGCCGTAGCGACTGCCGTCCGTGACCTTGATGATGGACCGCTCGTAGTGGCCTGCCTCATCGGTCGTGGCAAGGTTAACGACTGGAGCGGGGTCAGGCCTGCCGCCGTCCGGTGTGCACACGATGCGTACAAGGGGTCGGTTCAGCTGGTTCTGGTCGGGGTTCGCGCCCTGCACGACGCCGATCTCGTAGCTGTCCAAGATCACACAGGTCCCGGCCGGATAGATCCCCAGCAGGTTGATGAGTGCCTTCACGATTGTGGGGTCATACCCCAGGCTCTTGTCCGTCCACATCTCGCGCAGGACCTCGTCGGATTGGATCGGGGCCGCTTCACTATGAGGGCGACTCGCCGGCGCATCGTAACCGTTTGCCACGGCGACGATCTTCGAGAAGATGGATAACTGCCGTGGCTCGATCGTCTCTGGGTATCCCGAGAGGTCCGTCTTCAGATGGTGCTCGTACGAGGCGATCATGGCACGGTACGGAACTTCACCATGTCCCCGAAGTCCGAAGAGCGCCAGCACGCCGAGCCACGGATGTGACTGTAACGTGGCCAGTTGTGCATCGGTGAGCGGCGCCTCGCTGTTGAGAATGTTGAGCGGCACGCGGCTCTTGCCAAAGTCGTGCAGCAGCGCCGCCATGCCGAGGTCGTACAGCTGGAGCTTGGTCAGGCCGATGCGCTTGCCAATTGAGACACTGAAGATGCACACGTTTACCGAGTGCGTGAAAATCTGCTCGTCATAGCCACGAATGGTCGTGAGTCCCAGGAGCGAGATTTCGTTTCTCAGTACCTGATCGACGATGTTCTGTACCGCGCGCTTGATTCGCTTGGCGCTCGCGGTGCGACCCATGCGGACGCCGTTGATCAGCTCCTTCGTGACCGCCACTCCCCGCTCGTATGCCCGCTTCGCGACATCCTTTGCCGCATCCGAGTCCCCGAACGGTTCTTCATACTCGGGCGGCGGCTTGAGTACGATGTTAGTAACGCCGCCCTCGGCCATCTTGTGCCACAGGCCTGACAGGTCGGGGACCGCCTCCCGTGGCGAGAATGCGAGCAGTTGTGAGAGGAACACCTGCCACTCGCGCCGCCCCACGTTTTCTTCCACCCCCACCGTTCCGACGCCGCACTGGCGTAAGGTGCTCCGGACATGGCTAAAAATGGCATAGTTCTCGAGGCTGAGACGCAACCGCACCGAATTGATGTAGAGGAACTCGTGGGATACTCTGAGCTCAAGTGCACGCTCGATCTGGTAGAGGTTCTTCGCTGAGGATTCCAACCGGTCCAGGGCCCGCTGCACCTGCTCATTCTCGACCGGATAGAGCTTGAGGCAACGGAGGCTCGTGTACAGGGCAGACAGAAATTCGCGGCCCTTCTCCCGGACGTCACGCTCGGAACTCTCCAGGGCATCCACCAGCGACTTCCTGGCATCGGGCGTCTCGGTTTCGAGTTGCGTCACGTCGGCATCTCCCGAAGCGCACTGTTGACGGCGGCGCGCACCAGGGGGTCCTTTACTGCCGATGCCTTCTCCAAGGCGGCCCGCGCCTCGGGTGTCCCGATCTTGCCGAGCGCCATTGCAGCACAGGCCCGCGTGGCTGAATCATCCTTTCGTCTGAAAACGCCCCTCCCATACAGCATCTCGTAGAGCGAGGCAATCGCCGCGTTACCGCCGAACATCCCGTAGGCCTCGAAGAACGGTTTCTTCTCGGCGAGGTCCGAACCTCGGAGCTTCTTCCCCTTCACTGTCGCTTCAACTTGGGGAAGAATGCCGGAGTAGCCGTGAGTCACGCAAAACTGCACTGCCGCGACGCGGATGTCGCGCTCTCCATCTTCGACTGCCGGTTCCAGTTGCTTCAGCGCCGTCGGAGAACCGATCTCACCCAACGCATCTACTGCTGCGCGCCGCACTGCAGCATCCGAATGCCGTACCAGCTTCCCGAACTCCAGCACCAATGCTTCGACCTTCAGTGCGGACACGAGCTGAATTGTCTGCTGCAGTGCCGTGACGTCTCGGGTCTTCAGCGCGGTCACCACTTGGGCCGGATGATCGTGCGCGATCGCCTTCGCCACCTCGCGCAATACTTCGCGCACCCGCTGGTTGGCTAGCCTCGGTAGCCAATCCAGAACCGGATTCAACACCTGAGGACCGAGCCCGCTGAAGAGTTCCGTGATTTCCTCTGTCGTCGGTTGCACCCCCGCGTCATCGAGCGACTGAATCAGCTGGCCGAACGCCGTGGGATGGGAGATCCTACCGGGGATCGCGGCAATGATCTTGCGATGCTCGTCGGCCAAGTCCGGCGCACGCTCCTGCATCTCCCGAAGCTTGCGCAAGATGAGCGCCACTGATTGAAAGTCACCCATGGCCAGCAGGTAGGGAACGAATTCCTCGACAATGGAGAGGATTTCCCCGCGCACATTCATACTCGTTTGCAGCTGGAAGACCTCGAACACAAGGCCCAGCACCTTTGCTCGGAGGTTCTGTCGGTATTCCCGGTCGATCTCACCCTTGAGGCAATTGATTTCGTGATCGTCGAGGAAGTACAACGTAGAGTCGAAGTCGTCGATGTTGACGAGACCGGGCTGAGGCTCTCCAGGCGATCCCACCTCCGCCCCGAGGCGCTGCTTGGTTTCCTCCGCTGAAGTAACTTCGTCCACTGCTGCAGATGCTACACTCTCCGACTCGAGGCGCGGGACATCGTCATAACCGAGCTCGACGAACGTGTAGCTAAGGTGTTGAAAATCCTGCCTCCAGAGCAATGTCAGGAGGTCATCCGAGGCATCCGGTGGCAGGCTTCGTGCGTCCTTGATGATGTGGAGAAACGCCAGGATCTCTCTCTCCTCTACGGCCGGAGCGAACGTCACCGAGCGCACCCCGTCCTTGTACAGCGTCCACGGTATGCTGTCCGACTTGTCTTCCTGCGTCACCACCACTGTGTCTTCCCACGTCAGGGTCGACTCAGACACCTCCAGGGTAAGCTCCTCGAAGTGCTGCCACACCAGCGCGAAGGCGGCCCGTAGTCTGTCTACGGCTCGGAGGTAGATCTTGTTGTTGGGACTGTAGAGCTGGATGGCACTGAACCCCTTCTGGAGAATCTGCATCAGATTCTCGACGACCGCGTCTTCGTCGACGCCGCTCGGATTGACGAGTTCAGTCACGGGTTGCCCGCCTTCGTCGCAGGACTAGTCGCACCACAAATGGGTTGCATCTGAACGACACTCCCCGCCGTGGCATATGTCACGCTGATACCGTGGTGCGATAGGTCACGCCGACACCTGGCGACGGGTGCGGGTGCACCCGACTGCCCCTGGAGCTGCATGGCCTGAACACTCGAACGGAACGCTCAAGGCATAGAGTCCACACCGACACCGTATTCCCGCCGGATCGCGGATCACCGAGCAGCTTCGAGGCAGCTACATGGAACACTAACGGGTTACCACGTAGGGAGTTACACCGCCAGCCGGGAGCTGCAAGGATGAGGGGCAGGTCCCCACAGAACCGGCTGCAACGCGGACGTCCCTCGCTCTGCCCCGCCGGATCCTGGCCTCCTAGCGCGTGGGGATCTCGGGGAGGCGGCCCCGGGGTTGTTGTGGCTGCCCGGGCGAGGATTCTGGGATTCGCCGCCCTACACTCACGCCCCGCTCACGGCCCTCAGCCACAGCACCATGACCACGATTGGGGTGCGGGTGCCACACGACCGCGGTGAAGGCTCGAAATAGAGCCAGCCTGCCCCACCACCTGCGCAGCGCCCGGCCTCGTGCCGGGCGCAGTCGCTCCCAGGGCTTTTCCCTGCATGCCGGCTCATCCGGCTTGGGGCTGCGCCAACTCGGGCGGCTCACCCTCTCGGCCGCGATCGCCAGGTTCCCGCGAATGATGGGACCCAGCGGCGCTCGCGGCACGACGGATCTCCAGCAGCGGGCAGCTCACGAACTCGCCGCTGATGCCGAGCGATTGCCAGTGCGGGATGGCGCGTTCCAGCGTAGAGGAGAAGTGGATTTCGCTGATTCCGTGAGCCTCGATGGCTCTCAAACGGTTCTGTACCCAGTAGAGGAACCCGTGCTCGGTGTAGTTTCCTTCGCTCTTGTGCACGAAGGTGAGCACTGGTTCGCCTCCCGCCGAAGAACTGCGGTCCACGTATATGCCAAGGCACCGAGGCCGATGTGTTGCTGCGACTCGGGCGTACCGCAGCCAGAGCGGTCGCAGCCTGTCAATGGCGCGGTATGCGTTCGATGTCTTGGCTGAGTCGAGCGCGACCTGCGTGAGCGTCTCACTCCATGCCGTGTCGCGTGCCAGCATGTCGTGCCATTCTCTCTCGAGTGCGGCCTTCCGGGCAAGCTCCTCTTCCGACGGTCTGGAGAACCAAGCCAGCACGAACAGCGGAAGCAGGGCGATCGCAACCATGCCATCCGCACCCACGTCCCAGTCAAAGTTGAACATGTTCGGGTCAAGAAGGGGAGTTTCCTTGCCCTGGGCATAGAGCTGGTTGACCCCAACGACGAGGCACGTGCAGACGAGGCGAAGGATCTGCCGCATTGACCAACACCCTGTGATGGACGCGCTGAAGTTGCCCCGCAGGGTGTC
>JABAOF010006243.1_pt3 | contig 53754 bp, 54 predicted proteins | sample 7062171 | NCBI WGS metagenome assembly JABAOF01 (sample SAMN14538628, study PRJNA623070) | marine sediment metagenome | biome: marine biome [ENVO:00000428]; feature: marine pelagic biome [ENVO:01000023]; material: deep marine sediment [ENVO:00002113] | place: India: Gulf of Khambhat ... | reverse complement strand
GGAATAAGTTCTGGTCACGCCGAAGAGGTACAGTATTTCCGTTTATATCTACCCCTAAGGATTACAAAAGGGGTCCAGTGCATTACCTGATTCGAAAGATTAGTCGAGAAGTCATTCCACCAGAAAACCTATGCTCCTTCGCAAATCCAAAATCTGCCTCATCTGCAGTTCCGAGTTCTCTCACGACGTCCCTGAACTGAGGAGTATCCCATTGCCTGGCTTGAAACTGGAGATATCTTGCCAAGATATGGAACAACTAAAAAGTGATAATATGTTATGAATATCGAAATCTCGGCTTCCACCGTTTTTCCGTCTGTCCATCGACGGGATCGTCCAAATAGATGGATTTGAGGTTTCAGTCTCAACAAGTTAGCAAGCTGCTCGGCACCTATTCTGCGGCCCTTTCTGACTCCTGACTTCTGACTCCTGACTCCTCGAGGTATTTCATAACTTTCTCTGCCACCAGTTCTCCCTCGTGGATGCAGTCGCTGATTCCCACCCCCCGATAGGCACATCCCGTCAGAAATAGCCCAGGGTGTCGCAAAACCCCCTGCTCAATCTCTGTGACCCGCTCCAGGTGGCCGAGCTGGTATTGGGGCATCGATTTTTCCCATCGATAAACCCTCGTAAATACAGGATTGGCTTCAATCCCCATAATGTGCTTCAGCTCTTCCCGGCTCATGGCGACCATCTCATCATCGTTGAGCTTCATGGCAGCTTCATTTTTCGCACCACCAACAAAGACCCGAAGAAGAACATTGCCATCAGGAGCCCGGTTGGCAAACTTGACCGACGTCCACGTGGATGCCATGATGTTCCTTTTTTCTGTTCGCGGAACAACAAACCCAAAACCGTCCAGAGTATGGCGAATGTCAGATGCTCTGTACGCCAGGTGGATAATGGCTGACGAGACATAGGGGATGGTATGAAGAAGGTCCATCAGTGGCTTGTCAAAACCTGATAGCAGGTCGCCACTGACAAAGGATGGGGTTGCCAGAACCACAACATCAGTTTCTAGAATCTCGTCCCCGTCTGTCTTCAGGGAGTAGAAGGGGACACCCTCTCGATTCTCTTGCTCCAGGGAAATCACCTGCTTTTCCAGAAAGATCGATCCGGGATTCAATCGGCTCTTAAGGGTTTCAATTAGATCTCCCAGGCCGTTTTTCAGTGTCACAAACATCGTCCGCTCCGGCCCTTTCCGATTCTTCATGAACTGGGCGAACTTTTTTCGCCTGACGAGCATGCCTCGAATGAGGCTCCCGTGCTCTTGCTCGAGATCGAGGAACCGTGGAAAGGTCGCTTTCAGACTCATCGTTTCCGGAACCGAAGCGTGAATTCCAGCTACCAGTGGTTCGGCGATTTTTTCCAGAGCCTCTTTTCCGAGGCGCCGAGACACAAACTCTGCCAGGCTCTCCTCTTCATCGCTCTTCCCTCTCGGGACAAACCAGTCCATGGCCATCCGGATCTTCCCAAACGGACTGATGAGAGTGCTTCGGATAAAAGGCATGAAGCTTGTCGGCACCAAAAGCATGAATCCCTCTGGAAGGGCGTGGAGCTTCCCGTGGGACAGAATGAAGGTCCGGCGATTTTCCTTCGTATTAAGCAGCTGGTCTTCAATGCCCAGACGGGCACAGAGTTTTAGCGTCCATGGCTTCTCTGACAAGAAGCAGTCTGGTCCCCCTTCAATCACAAAACCGTCAACCTCCTCTGTGATAATGGAACCACCGAGGTGTTGGTCCTTCTCGACGAGCAGCGTTTCAATCTCTTCACCTGATTCTCTGACTTTCTCTTGCAGAAAATAGGCTGCTGATAAACCTGAAATACCTCCACCGACAATCACGACACGTTTCACTTGAACCTCCGATTCATCGGTATATGACCTACGGAAAAGTCGCGCTTCCTCTTAGAAACCTTTCTTCAGGAGTCGGTCGTCATTCGTCAGTTGCCACACGCCGTAACACTCGGAAGCTAAAGATCAGATGCTTCCCCGCCAATTCGGATCCCAGAGATTCACCTCGCCGGGCCACCAACGACGGAGAGCCCACCACGACCGACAGGTTTAAGCACAGGGCCACCCTTTTCAAACACCGCTGTTTGGGCTAATTACTCTTTGCCCCGGATGTCTCGAGATGCCCAACCACCACGTGGGCTAGGGCTTGGATGAACTTCGGTGAATCGTTGAGAGAAGGCGATCTCTCATATTCCATGCCGAGTTTTTCCGCCTGTCCCCTGTACTTGATATCAAGATCATAGAGTGTCTCCAGATGGTCAGACACGAAACCCACGGGAACCACGAGAACCTCGCGGCACCCTTCTCGTGAAAGGTCGTTGAGAACATCCTCTACTTCCGGCTCCAACCAGGCCAGAGACCCTCCTCCCCTGCTCTGGAATGCCAAATGCCAACTCATGGGGCCCACTCGCTCCAAAAGGCCCCTGATCGTTTCGTGAATCTCTCTGACGTAAGGATCATCGGACACCACCTTTTCAGGCAAGCTGTGGGCGCTGAAAATGACCTCGACCCTCTGTCTGGCCTCGGGAGCGAACCGGGAGAGTCCTTCTATGACTTTTTCTTCCAACGCCTCGACGAAAAGGGGATGAATATGCCATCCTGTGATCCTGATTGAATCAAATTCGGCCTTTTGGGCCTTCATCGATTCCTCAAGGGCAGCAAAATAGGGCGCTGTACTCAGCTTAGATCGATGAAGGGTCATGGGCAGGGCAATGACCTGACGAATCCGTGCCGCCTTCATCTGGGCTACCGCATCCTCGATAAAGGGTTTTGAGAAGCGGAGGCCGGTGAACACATTCAATCGGTAACCTCTTCGCACCAGTTCTTCCCTGAGGCAACTGGCCTGGCGCAGTGTGATTGCTGTGAGCGGTGACCCTCCACCGATCAGACGGTATCTTCTCTTGATCTCCTCGATCCTCTCTCTGGAGGGAAGTTTCCCTCCCAGAAACCGGCGCAGGAATTCCTCCGCCTCCTCCGGGGTTGCCGGTCCTCCAAAGGCCATGACGAGGACGGCAGTATCTCCTTGAGAATGACTCATCGTTGACTCATCTCATGGACGGCATCCACCATGAGTCGAGCGTGATCGACAGGGGTTTCAGGAAGAATACCATGGCCCAGGTTGAAGATGTGGCCAGACCGATTTCTTGCGCCATTCAAAATTGCCCGGACGGCCTCCCGAATCTCTGTGGGGGGTGCAAAGAGGATGGTCGGATCGAGATTACCCTGTATGCCAACTTCGTAACCTATTTTCTCCCACGCCTCTCCAAGATGAATCCGCCAATCCACGCCGATCACATCGCCTCCCGCTTGCTTCATAAGAGGGAGCAGCGTCGATGAGTTGGTCCCAAAGTGAATCAACGGCACCTCGTTTCCCAGCTCCCTGAAGACTCGCTGAGAATGGGGAAGAACAAACCTTTCGTAATCATCAGGACCGAGGCATCCCACCCAGGTATCAAAAATCTGAATCGCTTGGGCACCTGCTTTGATCTGACCTTTGACGTAACGGACCACAACAGAAACGAGTTTCTCCATGAGTCCACGCCACATTTCAGCGTTCTGGTACATAACCCTCTTGGTTTGGACGAAATTCTTCGAATGGCCCCCCTCAATGAGATAGCTTGCAAGCGTGAAAGGAGCCCCTGAAAACCCTATTAGGGGCACCCTACCCTCGAGCTCTCGACGGACGGAACGGATCGCCTCTAGCAAAAACGGGACATCCTCATCGGGATTGATGAGGCGGAGCGCTTTGACATCCTTTTCACTCCGAACAGGGTTGTGAATTGCGGGGCCTCTCCCGTCAGAAAATCCCAAACCAATCCCCATACTTTCCAAAGGGAGTAGGATATCCGCGAAAATGATGGCCGCATCGACGCCGATCTGATCAACTGGCATAAGTGTAATTTCAGTTGCAAGCTCTGGCGTCTTACAAAGTTCGAGGAAAGAGTGCTTCTCCCGCAGGGAACGATATTCTTTCATGTACCGACCAGCCTGGCGCATCAACCAGACTGGGGTAAAAGCGACTTTTTCCCGGCGACAGGCTGCTAGAAAGGGATAGAGATTCTCCATAACCGTCAGGATTCAGCCCCTTATCGTCTCCACGGCTTTTCTATAATCAGAATGGGCGTCACAACCGCAATGATGACAACGCTGATCAGGTGAGCTGCTCGGAGACCCCCAACCATAAGACTATCGGCTCTAAAAAAGCTGACACCAAACCGGCCTATAGAGTAGAGAATAAGATAAAGAACTATAAGGAGCCCGTCCTTGGCTGGTCGCTTCCGAATCCCCCACAAAAAGAAGAAAATGGCGAGGTTGATAACCAGTTCATAAAGCATGGTTGGGTGGATCGGCGTATTCGGAAACTGCCGCCCAGCTATGCTCTCTGTTGGAAAGACGATTCCCCAGGGCATCTCCGTGGGCAGACCGTGGGCATCGCCGTTCATGAAGTTCCCAAACCGTCCAAAAGCCTGGCCCAGTATCAAAGAAGGGGCCACCACATCAGCGGCTTGAAGAAAAGGAATGTTCTTTCTCCGCGTGTACCCATATGCGCTCACAACCCCACCAAGGATTCCCCCGTGAATCGCAAGCCCCCCATGCCAGATCGCCGGGATCTCCTTCCAGTCGGGCCAATAGTAGTCCCAATTAAACGCAACATAGTAAATTCTTGCACCGATAATACCGCCGAGAACCACCCAGAATATGAAATTCATAATATCGTCCGGGGTGAGACCCATCTCCTTGCGCCGTATCTCACTCTTTACGAGGAAGTAACCGACTACGATGGCCACCACATACATGAGGCCATAAAACCGAATCTGTATTGAACCAAAACTAAATAGGACAGGATGCATCGAGAAACCCACGAAACATAAGTGTGCACGGAGGCCAACCCTGAATTCATATTGTACTGTTTCCGTAAGGAAGATTCAAATGAAAGATCCCTGCCGTCTCCCAGGGAGAATCTCTACGAAGACCTGAAGCACCTCCCCGTTGAGGAGACATCTCAACCGAGGCTCCCCCCGGCGCCGTCAGAATCAGGATAAGGACATTCTCATGTGACAATGCTTTTTCAATTGGATAAATCTGATGGGATTCGATAGACTCAATGAAATGAAATCGCTCCTCAGAGATGGGGCAATTTGAAAAGGAGACAGAATGGTGCCCGATCCCGAAAAAGTTGAGACCATATACGAAGCGAGGGTCTTTCGCCTCTGCCGAGAGACCGTGACCCTGCCCGGCGGCGTGAAAACCACTTTAGATGTCATCCATCATCCCGGATCGTCTGCCATTGTGCCCCTTCTCCATGAGAATCAGGTCGTGATGATCAAGCAGTACCGTCATTCTCTTCGGGATTTTATTTGGGAAATTCCAGCAGGAACCCTCGACCCTGGAGAAGATCCTCTTGAGTGTGCACGGCGGGAGCTGATTGAAGAGGTTGGATACAGGGCGAAGAAATTCAAAAAGCTAGGAGAGATTATTGCAGCCCCTGGATACTGTGACGAAAAAATCCACCTTTACCTAGCGACCGAGCTCGAACCGGCCTCGCAGAGCTTGGACCACGATGAGGTTGTTGAGGTGGTTCATCTTCCCTTGGAAGAGACTCTTCATATGATCAGAGACGGGAGAATCCAAGATGCCATGACAATCATCGGCCTTCTCACCGTTTCCCAGGCCTGAGAGGGCCTCTGGAGTCGCTCAGGCGCATCTCCGGAAAGGCCTTCACCTCATTCTTCGAAGGACCCCGAAACTCGAGACTATCCCGGGCCAAAGACAAGGATCTCTGTTGCATTAACGCTTTCCAGGCTGTATCGTACACATTCCCCGCACTCCAAAGAAGCCACCCTTTCGCCACCGAACGATCTAAGGCCCGAAGCTGTTCAAGTATGTAACCCTCATCAAACTTGGTCGTGCCATAGGGAAATGCCTGAATCCAAGGCCTGATGACAACTCTCCGATCTCCGAGAAGTGCAGAGATTCTCTGGCAGGTTTCTGAAACGAGTAGAAACGGATGGTCCCCTGGATTGGCGATCGATTGAAATGGCCCATAAAAGTGGGAGGGGTAGATCATAGGGCTGATTATGTCAGAATACTGAGCGAGATCTTGTATTCTCTGTCCGGTTGTTCGGCTATCCTCCGGACGATCCCATGCGGCTATTCCGAAAACATCGATGGATAGAAGGACATCATACGGAGCAAGCTCTTTCCAAGCTCGCTCAAGAAAGGATGTGATGATGCTGTGTTTCGGGGTTTTCTCCTCATCGAAACTGTACGCGGCGTCCCAGACATCCCCCATTGCCGGAAAGCGGATGTAATCGAATTGAATTTCATCCACCCCCATGTTCGCTAGTTCCTTGGCAATGTCCAGATTATACTCCTGAACAGATGGCTGGGACGGATCGACCCACGCGATAACTCCTTTTTCTCTCCATGTTTGGCCCGTGGAAATCGAACGGACAGCCAGTTCGGGCCTCGTCTTTGCTAAAATCGGATCATAGAATAGAACGATACGGACCCCCACGTGGAGCCCTTTTCCGTGTAGAGAGTTGATCAACTTCGCAAGATTACCGATCTCGGGGTTGGCGCTTGCGCCAATCGCCTGCGCCAATTCAACATCCGAGGAATACGACAATTTCCCTCTCATATCCTTAGCGTCGAGAATAACCGCATTCCCTCCCAGCGCTCTGAATCGATGGAGAAGGCGAGTCATTTTTTGAGTGGCCATGGAGTATCGATTGATATAGATTCCTCTGGCCTCGAAATCCTTCGGCCTCGGGGTATGCGTCCCTATCCCAGGGTTTGATCGAGCCAGAGGAATCTGAAGGACCTGGTTGGGATGAATGAGGGTTCCCGAAATGCTGTTGATTTCTCGGATCTCTTGGATCAGGTCAGTTGTCCTGTAAGCGTCTGTCACAGACAAATAGCGGCGAGCAATTCCATAAAGGGATTCCCCAGGAACCACACGGTGAAGAAAAGTCGACGCAATTTCGTGATGCTGCGCGTGCGTCGGTGGTACGAGCCAGAGAAGGCCAACCAATGAGATAGCTAGAAGACCGAAACCTATGCGTGCAAGAAGCCTGAATGTTCGCATCTTTTGTTTCCGTAAAGCCTTTACCAACATCCTGGACCCCGGCCCGGCTCTCGGATGAAAAGAAGGTCTTCTTAATTTGCGGGACCATTGGCGTCAACCTTTCTATTCGGAAAAATCCGGGAATTCTTGAGGTGACACAATCGAGATTCAGGGTAGGGAATCCTTCCCCTGTCATTGTTTTGAAAACAGGCCATCCACGCCACCGTTAGACCATTTAGGCCGAACTCACTTCCAAAGGGTTCCAGCAGAAAGCGAAAAAGGAAGTTCTGAGGGCGAATCAAAATTCTTTCGCCAAAAATATCCAAAAACAGTGGAAGTCTCCACAATCTCTCACAGAGCACACCGAGACTCAGAGGGAACTTCCTCTGGATTGGTGAGAGGCCAATCCAGAGGAGATGGCTTGGCCTAATTTTTCCCCTCAAAAAATTAGGCCAAAAGCATGGTCCATCAGTTTTCTTACTCTGCGACCTCTGAGAGCTCGAGCGATACCCCGCAGATTCTTGTGGGGGAGAGCGGGCGAGAGAAACTGGTACTTCTATGGAAGTCCCCTTTCATCAGACAAAAGCTGAGCAAAGGGATGAGGGAATCCACACCGTTAATCAGAGTTTTCTACAGAATCCAAATCATAGGGGGACGCCGCATGGAAGAACGGGGTAACTCCTCATTCATAAAACGATTGACTTCCACAGTGGGTTTGATGTAATTGCCTGAGAAGCCTCCTTAATAATCAGAAGGGAGATTCCATGGCACGAAGAGACGAGATCGTCCAGTGGATAGATGACTATCTTGATGTCAAAAACTTCGACGATAGTTGTTCCAATGGTCTTCAGGTCGAAGGGGTGTCAGAAATTAGTAGGATTGTGGTGGGTGTTAGCGCCTGCCAGGAGATCTTCGAAAATGCCCGGAAAAAAGGCGCTCAGATGGTCATCGTTCATCACGGTCTCATCTGGAAGGGGCTCCCCGGTATCATCAAAGGCGTCTTCAGGCGCCGCCTCGAGTTTCTGCTGAGTCATGGGATGAACCTGCTTGGGTATCACCTCCCTCTGGATGCCCACCCCAAGGTCGGAAACAACGTCCTCCTCGCCAATGAATTGGGGCTTGAAGGACTCAAGCCCTTCGGTTATCACGGCAGCCAATCCATTGGCTGGCATGGCCATCTCGGAAAGAAGATGTCCCGTCGTGCTATCCTGAAGCGCATAGAGAAGGTATTGGGAGGGACTCCCCTCCATTTCGACGCTGGAAAGGAAAGGATCAGGCGGATCGGTGTCATTTCGGGGGGTGCGGCAGGGGACCTCTACGAAGCAATCGATTTGGGCCTGGATCTTTTCCTGACAGGAGAGGCCGGAGAACCGACTTACCAAATCTGCCAGGAGGCAGGCGTTAATTTTGTCGCCGGTGGCCATTACCAGACTGAGCGCCTCGGCATCCAGGCATTGGGCGAGAAAATCCAAGAGAAGTTCGGTGTGCCAGTCACGTTCTTCGACACCTCTAACCCTGTCTGATTATCGAAGGCATTCTGTTAAGGACTCTCAGCCATGCTACCCTTCAGCCAAAAACCCCGCCTTTCTTACCCTACCGTTCCGGTTAGATCGCGGAGCGCTTTTTCGTATGCCTTCAGGACATCTGCGCTGAAAAGGACAAAGCGGACATTTTCAATATCTTCGTGGTCCTTTAGATAGTCGATAACCGTGGAGAGGGCAATAGGTGCCGCCTCTTCTATTGGATACCCATAGGCACCAGTGCTGATAGATGGGAAGGCGAGACTTTTAAGTCCATTCTCATGAGCGACTTCCATACTCCGATGGTAGGCACTCGCCAGAAGATCCCTGACCTCTTTGCTTTCCCGACGATAGACTGGACCCACCGTATGAATGACATGTCTGGCCTTGAGGTTGTAACCCTCCGTGATCTTGGCGTCCCCAGTTCTACACCCATCGAGTGTCCGACACTCTGCAAGAAGCTGGGGACCAGCGGCCCTGTGAATGGCCCCGTCAACCCCTCCACCGCCCAGAAGGGACTGATTGGCGGCATTGACGATGGCATCTGTGTCTTGTTGGGTGATGTCTCCCTGGACTAGCTCCAGGACCGATTTGTTCACCGTAACCTTCATAGCGCTGCCCCCTTTATTGAAGAATCAAAATGGAGAGAATTTGTGAACCCCCCGAGCAAGTTGTCCGGTCATCACCACATCGCAGCATGAGAAAACCGAATCAAGAAGATCGGATACCCTGCCGGGGCCTACACAGCATCTAATTCGACCTGGGTGACGCTGCTAGCCTAAAGGTCGTGTTCCCGCGCTGCCATTGGCGAGACGGTCTCTCTCCTCGAAGGTTTTTCCCTGCCATGTGTTTCTTTCTCGAAATCTGTCGCGAATGGCCTGGAGGTTGGCCTGCTTCTTCAAGGCCCAGCGAGGGGCGATCAGTTCCTTCGGGTGAGGATCCCCTGTTAACCGATGGATAATCACGTGTGGGGGTAGGAGAGACACAAAGTCGCACACAATATCCACATAGGCGTCACGGCTTAGACAATGGTAGGCCCCCTCTTGATAGAGACGATGGAGCTGTGTGTTCTCGATCACATAGAGAAGGTGGATCTTAACGGCCTGAATGTCGATCCGTCCGAGGGCCCTTGCTGTCTCGAGCATGTCTTCCTTGCTTTCCCCAGGCAGTCCGAGAATGACATGAACGCACACCTCTAGCCCTCTGGTCCGTGTACGAGTCACCGCACTGAGGAAGGCCTCAGAATCGTGTCCCCTGTTGATCAGCTTCAGAGAACGATCGTGAATCGACTGGAGGCCATATTCAATGGTGACATAGCTCCTTTCATTCAGCTCGGCAAGAAGATCCAAAATGGGCTCGTCCACACAGTCTGGCCTTGTGCCAATAGCCAAACCCACAATATCCGGAACTGAGAGAGCCTCTTCGTAAAGGGATCGTAATTTTTCAAGTGACCCGTAGGTGTTTGTGAAGGATTGGAAATAGGCGATGAATTTCCGAGCCTTGTAACGTTGGCGGAGGACAGTTTTCCCCAACTCGAGCTGGGCGGTGATGGAATAATCTTGCGATGCGCCGGTTCCTGATCCCAGCCTGTTGCAGTAAATACAGCCGCCAAAACCAATTCGTCCATTCCGGTTGGGGCAGGTCAAGCCCGCATCGAGGCTGATCTTCTGAACCCGACATCCGAAACGATTCCGGAGAGCTGTGTTCAGGTCCCGATAGAGTGGACGCAACATACCATTATTATATATAATTAGAGGCTTGTAAGCTACGGAAACGAGCCATAATATTCACCACGGGGACAGAGAGGCCACGGAGTAACTCCTCTTATTTTGCCCATCCCAGGACCGAGATGGGCAAAAATGCGCCTGCTGGGAAAAAAGTTATTGCACTGGTCCAAAGGTGCCAATGGTTTTCGTGTGCCGCCGTCTCCCGGCAAACGAAAAAACTCTATCTCCGCGTTCTCTGTGCCTCTGTGGTGGGAACAAGTTCTGAAGAGCAATCAAAAAAAGAAACCTATCCACTCAGGATGCAACGGAGTGTGCGAATGCAATGACTGATCATTCCAAACCCTATGATGTCATCGTGGTGGGAGGAGGCCACGCGGGCTGTGAGGCCGCGCTGGCTGCAGGGCGGATGGGGTGCAAGACTCTCCTGCTATCCATCTATCTCGACACGGTGGCCCATATGCCCTGTTCACCATCGATCGGCGGATTGGGCAAGGGCCACCTCGTCAAGGAAGTGGATGCCCTCGGGGGTGAAATGGCCAAGATCGCTGACCTGACGGCCATACAATGCCGCACTCTCAACACAAAGAAAGGCCCGGCGGTCCAAGGAACGCGAACTCAGAACGACAAGGTGCGTTACAGGGGCCACATGAAAAACGTTTTGGAGAGACAGCCGAACCTCGAATTGAAGCAATCCCTCGTTGAAGAAATTCTGGTACAGAAGAATCGTGCCCTCGGAATCAGAGACCTTATTGGCACGGAGTTCATGGCAAAAACAGTCGTCGTCACAGCCGGAACATTTCTTCATGGGCTTGTCCATATCGGGACAAAGCAGATCCACTCTGGACGGGCCGGTGAATTTCCGGCCGATGGTCTCGCCGAGAATCTGAAATCCCTGGGGTTCCAGATGGGTCGAATGAAAACAGGCACACCTGCCAGAGTACTCCGGACCACGGTCGATTTCACGCAATTCAAAGAACAAAAGGGTGATGACTCCCCCCGTCCGTTTTCCTTATTTACTGAGGCGATTCCCCTCCCCCAGGTGTCATGCCATATCGGTTACACTCATCCAATGACTCATGAAATCGTCCGACGCAACATCCATCAGTCCCCCTTGTATAGTGGTGCCATCAAGGGAGTATCTGCACGATACTGCCCATCCTTGGAGGACAAAATCGTTAAATTTGCCGATAAGGACCGGCATCAGATTATCCTTGAGCCTGAGGGATTGGATACTGAGGAAATCTACGTCAGCGGGACAGGGAATTCGCTTCCCTATGACATTCAGATTGAGTTGATACGATCGATCCCCGGTCTTGAAAAAGCCGAGATCATGAGACCGGCTTACGCCATTGAGTATGATTTTGTTCAGCCCACACAACTCCACCCGACTCTCGAAACCAAAACCATAGAGGGATTGTATCTTGCCGGCCAAGTTAATGGAACGTCTGGTTACGAAGAGGCTGCCGCACAGGGGTTGTGGGCGGGAATCAATGCCGCCCTCAAGGTAAAGAAAAAAAGACCCTTTATTCTGGATAGGTCTGAGGCCTATGTGGGGGTAATGATCGACGACCTGGTTACAAGAGGAACTCGGGAGCCTTACCGAATCTTCACATCCCGTGCCGAATACAGGCTGCTCCTTCGGGAGGATAATGCTGATCTCCGGCTCCTCGAAAAGGGCTATCAATTGGGGCTTCACCAACGGGATACCTTCAATCTCCTCAGGGAAAAGCGAAGGCTCATTGCTGACGAACTCGGACGACTCGACAGAATTCGCGTCAAGCCCACCCCCAGGCTCACGGGTCTACTGGAGGGGCAGGGTTCAGCTCCTGTTGAGGCGACCACCACCTTGAGCCATCTCCTGAAACGGCCCGAACTAACGTACAGAGACCTTGAGACCATCGAGGGGAAGGCGTCACCGCTACCGGCTGATGTGAAGCGGCAGGTCGAAATCCAGTGCAAGTATGAAGGATACTTAAAACGGCAGGAGGCGGAGGTTAGAAAATTCAAGCACCTGGAAAGGATTGAAATCCCTGTAAACTTCGATTATGATCAGGTTCCCGGTCTCTCCAACGAAGTGCGGCAGAAGCTTGCTCAGATTCAGCCCTTCTCCCTAGGACAGGCCTCTCGAATCTCTGGAATCACCCCTGCCGCGGTGTCCATCCTCATGGTCTTCCTGAAACGACACAGGGAAAGGGCCCAGCAAAGAAGCTCTTCCTGAGGAGACTGTCTATTCAAAATGCGCCGGGGGTGACTCCGATCTTTAGGGTGACATTTTCACAAGTCAAAGCCCAAACCCCAAATCAAACCTTAATGCCCAAATATGAAAAAGCACCACTCCCTCAGTATTCATGGGATTTGCCATCTGAACTGACCGGCCTCTCAACAATTCAGACCCCTCGGTGCTTCTCCGTTTGTCATTTGGCCTTGTTTTTCCTACGGATTGCCTGTGAAACCCTGTTTGGGGAGATTTCCTTGACACATCGAAATCCCAGCCAGTGTGCCCCATTCATAGGGTCTTCGGCAGACCAGCGGGTACTCGCCCGAACGAACGTCGCCCGGCCGAGAAAGCATCCCCCCTTCATGAGCGGGGCATCCTCGATCCACATCCCTTCACACATCTCCCAGACATTACCCGACATGTCAAAACAACCATAGGGACTTGCTCCCTGAGGGAGACGAGTGACCACAGTCGTCCTCCCCACGCCGAGTTCAGCTGAATTGCAATAGCCTGCAATAAAATCATTACCCCAGGGCCACCATCGCCTGTCTGCGCCGCGAGCGGCCTTCTCCCATTGGGCCCCCGAAGGGAGTTCCTTCCCCGCCCAATTCGCGTATGCTCTTGCGTCGTCCCATCCCAAACCAACCACAGGCTGCTCAGGGTCAATCCACCCCGGGTGTTCCCAGAGCAACGGCTCCCTGTGCCCCGTCTCGTTCAGGAACTTCTCATACTGGGCGTTTGTGACTGGATATTTGTCAATATAATAGGCATCGAGTTGAACTTCCCTCGCTGGAACCTCTGTCGCAAAAACAGGGTTCTCTTTTCCGTCCAACGCAAATACCTGCATCAACTCCTCCTTGTCAATTCCCATCGTGAATGATCCCTCAGGGATAAGGATCATCGCTGCATCATCATAGGGAGATTGAATCTCAGACGGAAAAGACGAATGTCCAGTCTTCTTTCTGATGTTCCATTCTCTCTTCATATTGTCGCCCGCCTTGTCTCTTTGGCTAGCCGCTGCCCAAATCCTGCTGAGACAATCTGATGACGACTTTTCAAGAGCATGTCGGCAGTACGCGGCAAAGGAAGCTCTGAGCGCGAATCAAGATTTTTTCGACAAAAATACCCACGCACTGTGAAGCTCTCCCAATCTCTCACAGGGCACACGGAGCCTCAGAGAGAACCTCCTCTGGATTGGTGAGAGGCNNAATTTTCCCTCTCGAAAAATTAGGCCAAAAACCTGGTCCGTCGGTTTTCTCACTCTGCACACTCTGAGAGCTCGAGCGATCCCCCACAGATTCCTGCGGGGGAGAGCGGGCGAGAGAAACGGGTGTTTCTATGGAAGCCCGCCTTCATCAGACAGAGATCACAAAAGCAATTTGGGCAACAGCCTTTGACGATGACGATTGATCCTGAGGGGCATTTGAGAAATACAAACATCACCGAGCCAGGAGTGTCCGTCTCCCGTTGTATCTTTCAGTATCATACTGGCTACTCACGTCCACGGTACTCAGGTCTCCAACAGCCTCTTCAAGTGGCACCGATGTGATCTTGCCGTTTCGATAACTCACCATCCGTCCGAATTCGCCCATGACGACAAGATCGACCGCGGCAATGCCAAAATACCGTCCCATAAGACGATCGTAGGCGCATGGTGCGCCACCTCTTTGAAGATGGCTCAGAATAATGGAGCGCGTCTCCAGCCCTGTGCCCCGCTCAATCCCCTTTGCCAGAAACTCGCCTATCCCACCCAGTGTCACGTGGCCGAAACTATCGCGCTTTTCTTCCCTGGTAATCTCTTTTCCCCCTTTTATTTTCGCTCCTTCTGACGCCACAACGATATCATAGCGGGCGCCTCGAGACCGTCCTTCCAACAGCAGTTCATTCACTCTGGTCATGTCGAATTCATACTCGGGAATAAGAATGATGTAGGCTCCACTTGCCTCTCCCCCAACAAGGGCAAGCCACCCAGCGTGTCTTCCCATCGTCTCTACAACAAAAATCCTCCTGTGAGACCCGGCCGTTGTCCGAAGCCGGTCGATCTCCTCGGTTATGATCTCGACAGCCGATTCGAATCCAAGGGTGTAGTCGGTCCCCGAAAGATCCTTGTCAATCGTTTTTGGAATCCCGACGACTTTGACGCCCTTCTTGCAGAGCTTGTGGGCCACCCCTAGAGTATCTTCTCCTCCAATAGCCACAAGGGCATCTATTTTCAGATGCTTCAGGTTATCGACCACCTGATCGCTCCGATCGTTCTCAGGATCAAAGGGGTTGGTCCTTGACGTTCCAAGATTGGTTCCTCCGTAACGATCCCAAGTCCGCACAGCCTCCTCATCCAGTGGGACTATGTATTTTTTAAGACCTTCCTCCCACCGAATATCGATGTCCGTGATCCCCCGCCATCCCTCGCGGATTCCGACAACCTCTAATTCGATCTGCCGCTCTCTCTTGAGCCTCGAATCCAGGGCTGTTTTAACCACCCATTTAATTGCCGGGTTCAGACCGGGACAATCTCCGCCACCCGTCAGCACGCCAATCTTTAGTCCCATGACTTGCCTCCGTATTACCCATTTATTATATACTTTTAGTAATAGCCGAGACCAGGAAGGACTGATTCCTCCTCATCGGGGAGAATAAAATGTGATGCACGGCGAGACGGCTCCAGGGCAATCTCTTCCAAAAGCAGCCTTCCTCGGGAAAAGATATCATTGAGAATCGCTTTTTTTCAGCGGTTTCGGACTATCGATGACTCATCACTCATTGATCTTTGTCTCGTTTAAAGGGGGTGAAAGGAATGGTAAAGGTCAAAACGTTCAGTAACGAATTGAAGATATTTCATACGATGAAAGAGTTAACGGAGCTGGATGAGAAGGTAAATCAATTCCTTGCTGAAAACGGCGTTGAGGACGTCGTATCAGTGAGTGATTGCACCACCACAGACAATTCCGGGATGACTATTGGACTGATTCGGACCCTCACCTATCGAGAATAGCCAACAAAACAGAAAAGACGAAAGAGACAGATCAGCCCCGTGAGACAAAGTCTGGGGGTTCCTTTCTGGATGGGCTTTAAAAGTCAGCGAACAGAGTAACGGTCCTTGTCCCTCATCTCAGACAAGGACCTTCACTTGTTCTTGCCCTTTGACCGTTTTAGATCCCAGTGACTCAGCGCAGTGGGCACAGAAGTATTCGTATATTTCACCATCCACAAGAACAAGGAGCAACCGCTTCCTCACCGGAACCTCAGCTTTACATCGCGGACAGTAGAGGGACGTGGCCTCAAACTCCTGGAAATCTGCTACTCTCTTTTCTGATCCTTCTCTTTGCATGTCCGTCGATTTGGTTTGAATTCATCCCCCAATTCCTACGCTACAGGCGTGGGTTTACAGTTCTTTGATGTCAGTCCTCTGCGTCCATGCCCGAGCTTTCGCCTCCAGCACCCTCTCGCCCACCCCCGGTCTCCTCCATAGCCTCATCAACCATCTGATCGATCTCTTCGCCTGAGAAGTCCTCCCCCATTTCGCGGCTCATTTTTTTCATCCACCGGGCTACGCTGGCTGGGTCATTCTCGTCCAACCCACCCCATTTGGCAGGATCCGCGAGGCCCTCGAGCCGGCTTTCTTCAGAGCGAACAACTCTCACCCGCGAGATGAGCCGCGACATTCGTCTGCTCTTGCAGTGCGTGCAAATGGGATCGAAAGATTGATGGACTGACAGAATCAGAAAATCAGAAACCTTTCCGCAGTCCTGGCATCGAAATTCGTAAATCGGCATCGGCGAACGACAGACCAGAGGGACCGTGAAACCCAAGAATCAACCATTAATCTATATTATCGCTCTATTGTCGGATCAGTCAACCCGAACCCTTTTTGCTCGTCACCACAGAGACGCGGAGTATTTCCCTGATTGAGGTCTGAGGGTCGCACCACCTTGTCCCCACGTGAGGTTTGAAGCGGCCAATTTTCGGCCTCCAACCTCAAGGCCGGAGGGCCGGTCCTCCAACCAGATGCGAGAGAAGGGAGTATGATGTGGGTCATGGCTGCCTTTCGTTAATGAATAGGACGTTCTGAGAGCACCCTTATTCTAAGATTTGTGCGACATGTTCGGCCAGGGCAGGGGCGGCAGTCAGACCTGGGGACTCAATACCCAGCAGATGAACTCGCCCACCCTCTTGTTTTCGGACGATGAAATCAGTCTGTGCCTCGCCGTGGTAATAGAGTCTCGGTCGGTTGCCGGAGAATCCTGGATAGAGCCTTTGAGGATCCAGGTCAGGAATCATCGCCCGGGCACCCCGCAAGAATTGATTACGGGCCGTCTTGATTTCGTAGTCCTCTTTGCCTGTCCCTCGAAGAACCGACGGCCCGATAAGTATTTCCTCACCAAAGGTCGGAGTCAAATGGATTCCTAAACTCAGGGAAGAGTCCGGGACGGGGTAGACCAAACCTCTGACAACACCTTCGGTTGTGTTGTAGTAGTCGCCTTTGTAGGGAACAACCTCATATCCTTCGAGGCAACACATTTTGGCGATCGTGTCACTGTGAAGTCCGGCAGCATTGATCAGAATGTCACCCCCTATTTCACCTCTCGTGGTCGTAATGACGTTATCTCCTCTGATGGATAAAACCTGGCACTGCTTCACAATGTTAACCCCGAGCCCCTTGAGGAGTCTCTCCATGGTTCTCATGTACGCTCCCATGTCAACTAGGCCAGTCTCAGGGGAAGAGAGGGCTGCGACGCTTCGGACCCGTGGTTCGATTTTTTGAATTTCTTTTTTGTCCAACAGGGCTAGATTCTCCACACCATTCCTTTTGCCCATTTCCATAAACTCCTCTAGGTCTCTAACCTCCTCCCCATTCAAGGCCACGATAAGCTTTCCGCATTTGCGATGGGGAATATTATTACTGCTGAGAAACTCATAGGTCAGGTGACGACCGCGAACGCATGATCTCGCCTTCAAAGACCCGGGAGGATAGTATATGCCACCGTGTATTACCCCGCTGTTTCTCGTGCTCGTGTGTTCCCCGAGGGCCTTTTCCTTTTCCAATAGGAAGATTTCCTCGCTCTTGGGCACCAACTGGCGAGCTACGAAACACCCGACGATCCCGCCTCCGATGACGACAACGACCATCGATACTCACCCCGATCCGGCGTCTGATTTCGGCCAATTGCCACTGGAGAAAGTCCCGCTCACTGGACGGACTCTTTGGCCGGTTCTAAGAATTCCTCTCCACGGTGCGACTGGACCGCTTGGCCTCTCCACCTGAGGCGGATTCAGTGGGTGAAGCTCGTCCCACTCGAACACTTCACTGGCCAAACCGGATGCCCCGAAAACTTTCCCATCTTTGCTCCAGAGTGTGTTTCAGTGAGGCTTGCATGGTGGATCTCGCACCGAGTTGTGCCGCCTTGACACAATTGGCTCTTTAGTATATTAGACGAGGAGCCAAGGGAATTGTCGAGAATTTTTTGCATCATTCGATCACGTCGTTACCCTCGGCTTCCACGTATCCCAAATTCTTGAAGTAATACTCCAGGATTGTGAACAGCGTTTCAGTCTCCCTATTGACACAGTACCATACTGATGGGGTTTTTGGGATATCCTGACTCCAGGGCAGGAGAGAGAGATGAGTCAAACAGCGGAAGGCATCGGCGACCGTTACCAGCAAGAGACAAAGTACTATAGAAACCGGATGGGGGGAGGATTTCTTGATTGGTCCAAACAGCCAGAAACCCACAAGCGATGCAAAAATCGTCAAGCCGAAATCCCTCTCCCTGAACCTGATCGAGAGGGGGGAGCTCCGATTTGGACTGTTATTCAGCGTCGACGGTCCCAGAGAGACTTTAGAGAAGAACCCATCTCACTGTCCCATCTCTCACAACTTCTCTGGGCGGTTCAGGGAATCACCCATACTGAATTCGGTTACGCCTTCAGAGCATGCCCATCTGCAGGGGCCCTTTACCCTATTGAGACCTATTTGGCCATCAACAATGTGGACGGTCTGGCTCCCGGAATATATCATCATTACATTCCGAAAAACCTCCTGGAGCTTCTCGCTGAGGGATCTTTCGGCAGAGATCTGGCCGAAGCGGCCCTCGGACAGGACATGATCAGAGCAGCCTCAGTAGTCTTCATATGGACCGCTGTTGTTCAGCGTTCTAAGTGGAAATATAGGGAACGGGGCTATCGTTATATTTATCTTGATGGAGGCCATATTGGGCAAAATCTATATCTTGCCGCTTCAGGATTGGAATTGGGTTGCTGTACCATCGGTGCCCTCTTCGATGACGAGGTTAACCGTATCATTGGCGTGGATGGGAAAAAGGAGACGGTCGTTTACATGGGTGCTGTGGGGAAAAAGTAATTAATTGCGAGAAGTCAGGAGCCGGGAGTCAGAATTCAGAATGGGGATGAGGCACTCCTGTGTGTGATCAAATCTGACTTTTCACTTCCCTGACTATGGGGTTGAAAAACAAAAAAGGGTGTTGATAAATTCTATGGTATGGTTTATAGTTCAGCCTCACCTTTTTGGTGAGCGTCAGGTTGCCCGAGTCAGCCTACCGAACAAACCTCACGCACGTCCGAGAAGAATCTCCAATTGCACATTACTTTCTAGATGGAAGCACAACGTGCTCTGTTCTTCTCAAAAGATCAAGATCACGGGATAGAAGGGAGGAGGTGAAAGAAGGATGAAGGCGACGGTGGATCCTGATCTCTGCACAGCCTGCGAGCTCTGCATTGAAACGTGTCCTGAAGTGTTCGATATGGGAGATGATGTGGCCATCGTAAAGGTGGACGTTGTTCCCCCTGAGGCCGAGGAAAGTGCTAGACAAGCGGCCGAAGATTGCCCTGCCGAAGCCATTATCATTGAAGACTAAAGGACCAAAGTAACGTATCGCTTCGGCAAAAAAGCACCACGATACCTCGTGCTTGACAATCAATCGCGGTCGGAGATCTTTCCGACCGCGATTTCCATTCTTTCACATCATGTGATCGATTCAATTCATGGATCCTCTATATAGCGGCCTCAATTCCTATGACGGGCGCGCCTATGAATCGACTCGACCGGGGAGGTGGCGGGTCCGCTGGTAAGGACTTTTCTTCAACGGGTAGACGAGGTATTATCTATTTCGCTGTTGCGAGTCGATCTATGGATGTTCAGACCTTTCACAGCCATCAGAATAATGGAAGAGGATCAATAAGGGGCTACCAGAGAGAACTCCTGATCGCCACCGGGATTACGGCCATGGTCATGGTGGCCGAATTCGTAGGTGGACTTCTAACAAACAGCCTCGCCCTTCTAAGTGACGCAGCGCACATGTTGACGGATGTCCTTGCCCTCCTGTTGAGCGTCCTCGCATTCAGGTTTTCGACCAAACCTCCCACAAAACAAACCACCTTCGGTTTTTATCGTTTGGAGATATTCGCCGCTCAAATCAATGGCGGGGTTCTCGTATTTCTATCCCTTTTCATTTTCTATGAGGCTTACAAGCGTTTGATCGAGCCAGAGCCGATCAGAAGTCTCTTAATGATCATTGTTGCAGGAATTGGTCTGTCGGCTAACATTGTGAGCGCTCTGGTTCTCCACAAATCGAGTAAGAAGAACCTTAACGTGAAGGCATCTTTTCTCCATGTCGTGGGCGATCTTCTCTCCTCGGTCGGGGTGATCACCGGAGGCCTCATCATTCACTTCACAGGGTGGTATGTCATTGACCCGATTCTCAGTATGATGATCGGGCTGATAATTCTTAGAGGGGCTTACGGGGTAGTCATGGAGACTGCGAATGTCCTTCTGGAAGCTGTTCCTAAGCACGTGAATCTTGAGCAATTGATTCAAGAAATCGAGGCGTTCGGGGGGGTTGAATCGTTTCACGACGTTCATTTGTGGACGATAACGTCAGGTATCTATGCCTTAAGTGGACACATCCTGATAAAAGACCAGATGGTTAGTGAAAGTACGCAGATTCTCGAAAAGATCAGGGAACACCTGAGAGGGCGTTACAATATCACCCATACGACATTTCAGTTCGAATGCGAATCGTGCGAAACTGAATTGGTGTGTCGGTTAGAGCACGGATAGTGTCGACCGAACAGAGACAGCAAAAACGCCTTGTGGCCCATCAGAAGGGGTCATGACTTGAAAAGGGGATATATTCAGGTTTACACGGGATCGGGCAAGGGAAAGACCACGGCAGCTCTTGGTCTAGCCTTAAGAGCCGTGGGACATGGCCTTCGGGTTTGTGTCGTTCAGTTCATGAAAGACGACAGAGAGACCGGAGAGTTGCAAACGGCCCGTCTCCTTAAGCCCCGCCTTTCGATCCACCCGATGGGGCCGCCGGGCTTCATACGAAAAAAACCGAGGGCTATCGACTATCAGATGGCGCAAAAGGCTTTGGACTTTTCGAGGAGTATCATCCTGGATGAAAAATATGATGTCGTCATTCTGGATGAAATCAACGTGGCCATTCACTTCGGGCTCGTTTCCCTGGACGATCTCCTGGCTCTGATCGACGCTAAGCCCGACTCTGTCGAACTCGTTCTGACAGGTCGTGACGCCCGTCCGGAAATCATCGAGAGGGCCGATCTGGTCACTGAGATGGTCGCCGTCAAGGAATACTTCGAAAAGGGTGTTGCCGCACGGAAGGGCATCGAGGAGTGAGGGGAGAATCTGCTTTCAAGTTAACCGTGCGTGCCGGAGACTCGGAGAGGGGTAACGTGCCACCTGGAGTTCGTTCACAAGAACCGTTAGGGATTGGATCTGTAAGCACAGTACGGCACGCCTTGTCTAAACTGCAAGAATGCGCGAGGTCTCGATGGGAGAACCTTTTCTATGATGTTACACAATTTGCGAATAGGGCTGGCTGAGACGCCTTCGAGGGGTCGAACCCTTATGGGCCACCTTGTGTTAAGTCAATTCGGGCCAGCGGTAGGATCGCCTGAGGTTTATGAGCAAAAAAACATTGCTCGGAACCCTCCAACAGACCCAGGGTAAATTTCTTTCGGGAGGCGGACCAAAAGCCTGGAAACTCCAGTCCGTCTATCATTGACAAGGTCCATTCTTTCTGTTAGACGATTAAACCATAATTGAGTCGAGAGGGTTGTAACATGCTCAACGAGAAAAAGGTTGGCTTCATCGGCGCTGGAAACATGGCTGAGGCGATGATCAGGGGTCTCCTTCAGGGCGGAGCATCCACACCTGGGAACATAATTGCTTCGGATGTTCGGGAAGATCGATTGAGTTTCATCCATGAGCTCTTTGAGGTATCCATCTGCGAACAAAACTCCGACGTCGTGAAACAATCGGACCTGGTCATTCTCGCCGTCAAACCTCAAATCATGAAAACGGTCCTCATCGAACTGACGGACCATCTCGATATGTCCAAACTGATTATTTCTATCGCTGCTGGGATTTCACTCGCAAATATTGAATCCCATCTCAAGAGAGATCTTCGTCTAATTAGAGCCATGCCCAATATTGCCGCCCTTGTGCTCGAGAGTGCGACCGCCATCTGCCCGGGAAAACATGCCACCGCTGAGGATCTTAAATTGGCGAAGGCGATTTTTGATTCTATCGGGAAAACAGTCGTCATCGAGGAAGGCCTGATGGACGCGATCACCGGTCTGAGCGGAAGTGGCCCAGCGTATCTCTTTCTTATTATTGATGCAATGGCAGACGCCGGAGTCAAGGTTGGCCTCTCGAGGGACAATGCGCTCACCCTCTCGGCTCAGACGGTTTTGGGAGCTGCAAAACTCCTGATCGAAACTGGAGAACATCCCGGTCGCCTCAAGGACCTGGTCACATCTCCGGGGGGAACGGCGATCGCTGGGCTTCATACCCTGGAGGAGGGGGGGTTGAGAACGACTCTCATTAACGCCGTCGAAATGGCAACCCGTCGTTCAAGAGAATTGGGCGAGATGATGAAGAAAAACCAATAATCTAAGACAGATGGCATGCCGGGAACTCAGAAATGGGAACTCCTAGATACATAGCAGTGGAAGGGCCTATTGGTGTGGGGAAGACGAGTCTTGCTGAACTCCTGGCCGCAGAGTTTTCCGCCCGACCCGTCCTTGAAAAGCCTAGCGAAAACCCATTCTTGAGTCGATTCTACCAGGACCGGAAAAAATATGCTTTCCAAACCCAGATCTTTTTTCTTCTGAGCCGCTATCAGCAACAACAGGAGTTTATGCAGCTGGATCTCTTCAATCAGCTAACGATCTCCGACTATCTTTTTAGCAGAGACAGAATCTTTGCCTCTGTTAACCTAGATGAGAATGAATTGGCCCTTTATGAGAGGGTGTATCGACTCCTAACAGGAAGAATTGCAACACCAGACCTCGTCATATATCTTCAGGCAAAAGCCGAGGTACTGCTAGACCGAATCCGACAGCGAAGCCAGGATTACGACAGTTCTATCGACACAGAATATCTCCAAAGCCTTGTCCAAGCCTACCACAATTATTTCTTTCACTACAGCGACAGCCCGCTCCTCGTCATCGACACAAGCGAAATCGATTTTGTCCACAAAGAGGAAGATCTGGCGAGCCTGGTCAGGGAAATTCAGAGACCCAGGAGTGGAACGTGGTACTATGTGCCACAGAGCCTTGGATGATACGGGAGAACGAGGACTGACAGACTACTTAGGAATGATGCAAGAGTAGGTTTGGCAGAGAGAGAATCTTCAAGCTCTTACGTTTGAGCTTTCAAAGCCTCGACGAGCTCCTTTCCGGCTTCGTGAGCCTCTCGAAGATACTCAGGATGTTTCAAGACGTCTCCTTCAAAGTCAAGCCCCCGGTAGAGAAGCGTTTTCCAGAGCTCCGCATCCAGAACGTCGAAGAAATATCTTACCGTAAGGAGTGTTCCCTCAAAAAGCCTCTTTCCCTTCGTCGCGCCGACAGCAATGAAAAGCCCCTTTCGCTTCGGCGTCCACTCGCCGTAAGGAACCTTATCAATCCAATATTTTCTGACCCAAAGAGATTGACAGCGGTCCATTAGAATCTTGGTCGTGGCGCTAACCGAATAGAAGAAGATCGGGGAGGCAAGCATTAAGCCACTGCATGCCATGAGCTGGTCATAGATCGTCTCGAAATCATCTTTTATCACGCATCGCCCTGTTTTCTTGCACCCGTAAATCTCCAGGCACGGTGACATTGTCAGATCCCGGAGAACCACTTTCTCGACCTTGGCCCCAGCGTCCAGAGCTCCCTCTACAGCTCGGTCCAAAAGTCTAGCCGTATTCCCCTTGCGTCTTGGACTTCCGTAGATAGCTAAAATCATAAATACTTTACTTTCTTTTCAGGTACAGGGTAAATTCTTGGGTCCGAGAAAGATCCGGTCATTGGGTCTTCATCAGGTATTTTCCTTTACAGCCTGACCGATCCTCCGGCCAAGGGCCAGGCAATTCTCAAGATCATTTTGAGTAGGAACGTATTTCACGCTGACCTCCGATTCAATGACCTCGATCTTCATCTCTTCAAGGGCATGCTTCATCAATTTGACGGCCTCACCGCTCCACCCATGGGAACCAAAAACTGCTCCAATCTTGCCCTGCGGACGCAGCCCTCTCAGGTAATGGAGCATGTCTGCCATGGTCGGCATCATTCCGTTATTGAGGGTGGGGGAACCCAAGATCAGCGCCTTGGCATCCAGTATCTCGGTCATGATGTCACTGCGGTGATTCCGCTTCAGGTCACATAACTTTACCGTCACATTCTCCTCTAACAATCCATCGGCCACGGATTTTGCCATGGCCTCTGTGCTATTCCACATGGTGTCATAGATAATCACGGCCTTGCGACAGGCCTTCTGCGTGGCCCAGGTGTCATAAGCCTCAATGATCTTGTCCGGGTGAGAACGCCAGATCAGGCCGTGATCAGGGGCAATCATATCGATTTGGAGGTCCATTTTCTGGACCCCGTCCAGAAGCTTTCCCACAAGAGAGGAGTACGGCAAGAGTATATTCGCATAGTACTTCGCCGCGTGACTGAAGAGCTCTGATTGGTCGACTTCATCATCAAACCGCTCGCCGGTAGCCCAGTGCTGCCCGAAGGCGTCACTCGACACGAGCAGCCGATCCTCCTTGAGATAGGAAAACATACTGTCGGGCCAGTGCAACATCCTGGTTTCGAGGAATGCGACTGTCTTCTTTCCCAAGGTAATCTCCTGTCCAGATTCGACAACCTCGCAAGACCACTCTGGGGCATGGTAGTGTTCCAGAAGAGCCTTCTTACCCATGTTAGAAGATAATATTCTTTCGGGCCGCACTATTTCCACAAGATCGGGGAGACTGCTCGAGTGATCCGGTTCAACGTGGTTGACGATGATGTAGTCTATCTTTGCCGGATCAACAATCTGGCGAATCGCCTCCATGTGATCGGTCATAAATGGTTTCTTCACCGTATCCAAGAGGGCAATCTTGTCATCGATGACCAGGAAGGCGTTATATGTCGTGCCCTGATAGGTCGTATATCCATGGAAGTCTCGGACATTCCAGTCCACTGCTCCCACCCAGTAAACATTCTCCGTAATTTCAACCGGTTTCATTCTGAACCTCCACGGTGCGAAATTGTTGTGCCATCCCCGAGACTATCCGATCGCTCGAATGTCCCCGCCTCATGAGAATCTGCTTGAAAAACCGCCATCTATCCGCACCCCATTACCCCACCTTCAGCACTTGATAGATGCGCCCCTCTTCTAATAGTCTGGCCCCGCAAGTATCGGTTGCCACCTCGCTATTGTACCCCTATCGTAATAGACACTTTTCCTAGACAAAAACAATCGACGTATCGTTTGTCAAGTATTTCGGCTCCATTTAGAAAAACCCGCTTGATACCCTAAAGAATTACTAGTATAACTCATTTTTACAGCTTGTTCGACGGTGCACAATCGCAGTAGCCGCTCCTGGAGGCTCCATGAATTTGATAGAGACCTTCTTCGATCAATTGTTGGCAATAGCGAAACAGCCATGGGTGCGCGATATGGCGTTATTGATTGGCGTTTCGCTTGTCGCCTACCTTCCAGGATGGTTCACTGCTCGCGCCATCAGGAAACGGGAGGAGTCGCCAAAGCGTAAGCGATCGCAGGCCATGAATGTCGGACTGAAGCTTCTCGAGGTGTCGGTATGGCCGATATGGGCTCTCGTGCTCCTCTATGTGGGTTTTGGTGTCTGGGTTCACTTCGCGCCGGAATCCGCCGGTGACCCGTTCCGGGTCCTTCCCATCGTCTGGTTCTTTTTTCTCTACAGAATTCTCAAATGTCTGACCAGGGAGACTCTCCCTCCCGGCAGCCGCCGAAAAGCAATTCGACGGGGCGTGATTCCCCTTGTTTTTATTCTCGCCGTACTCCAGCAACTGGCACTTCTTGGACCTCTAGTGAGATGGCTTGGACGTCCCTTTGTTAGCATCGGTAGGACAGAGATCTCGGTGGTCTCTCTTGCAATCGCCGTTGGCGTGGTCTTGGTCTTCCTGCTTGTGGCCCGCCTGATCGCGGTAATCCTAGGGTCCCGCATCCTGCCGGGACTCGGATTTGACCGCACCTTAAGCGAGAATCTAGCCACCCTTTTCCGCTACGCCCTCGTGGCTTTCGGCCTCTTCGTCGCCGTGGACACTCTCGGCTTCGATCTCAGTGCCCTTAAAATTGCCCTCGGGGCTCTGGGGGTCGGCATCGGATTTGGCCTGCAAGGCGTCGTCAATAACTTTGTCAGTGGGCTGATTATGCTTGTCGAAAGAACGGTCAAGAAAGGAGACATCATCACTGTCGGTGGAACGGACGGTCGCGTGATTAACATCGGACTACGGAGCAGCATCGTACGAACCCGCGGGGGGCGCGAAATCATCGTTCCTAACAGTGATCTGGTAAGCTCCCAGGTGACGAACTACAGCTACCGTGATACCCTCGTGAGAGTGGACATTTCAGTGGGGGTCAGTTACGGGTCTGATCCCAATCAGGTCCGGGATCTGCTGCTTCAGGCCGCAAAAGAGGAGGCGCGAATTCTTGATAATCCTCTGTCTGATGTGGTTTTCCAGGGATACGGTAACAGTTCTATCGACTTTGAACTCAGGGTTTGGATCGACGATGCGTGGCAGCTGCCTCAGGTGCGCAGTGCCCTGTATTTCTCAATCTGGTACAAGCTGAAAGCCGCAGGCATCGAGATCCCGTTCCCCCAGCGAGACCTCCATATGCGCAGCGGAGAGCTCAAAGTACAGCTTGCGACACCGGGAAAAACGGGTGGCGTCGGAGAGGAGTGAACAGAGGGTGGTGCCTGATGGGTCCTCGCCCGTCACCTTCCATGTAAGTCTTAATTTCTCACCACGATGGGCCTGGTGGCGTCACGCAGGACTGCGTAATTCCAACCCTTCCATCACCGGATTTGACCCGGGCGGCGTTCCTGTTTTCGATGGACAAGCTTGTCATGGGGTTGGGTCGAGGACCCCTGCATGTTCCGAGAAGCCGTGAGATCAGGTGGCGAAGAACACTTACTCACACGCCACGTGGGGACTGAAAAGGCAAACACCTGTCAATCCTTACTCTTTATCTTTCGTTTTCTGAGATTCACCTTTCTTGGATTTGGCCCCAGGAGATAATTTCCCCTCTGTGGATGGTTTCTTTGCCTTTTCGGTGGGTTTTTCCTTTGGCTTTTCTCCTTTCTTGGTCTCTTTCTTTTTCGCTTTTTCTTTCTTGGGTTCCTCTTTCTTAGGCTCTTTCTTCTTTTCGGACTTCTCAGGTTTCTTCTTAGGTTTTTCCTTGGGTTCTGCCTTTTTTCCCTTTTCGACGGGGGAAGGGGCAGCCTCTTTCAATGCCACTTCCTTTGCAACTTCTTCCTTTTTCTCCTTCTTCACCTTTTCCGCCGGTTTCGCCCGAGCTTTCCTGGCAACCTCGACTTTGGGTTTCTCCTTTTCAGGCTTTTCCTGCCTGGCCTCTTGCCGTGCGACCTGAAGGCGTCTCCCCTCGAGAAGTTCCCTTGCTCTTGCCTTCCGGCGTTTCTTCTTTCGTCGCCTCCGTCTGGCCAGCTCCCTGTCCCTCTCTCGTCGTCTCGGCATCGCTTTCCCCCTCCGTGTCGGCAATTGACGGGTTGGATGGTATGATAATTCCAGATCGTTGTCAACCGGTCACGATGTGAGGAGTTTCCCCAGTTTTGTGGACACTCATGTCCCCAGGGGACGTTTGCAGAGGAATCGGGTCAGTACTGCCCGGCCTATTCCGAAATCCCTTCAGAATACCCTGGGCACGGCTTCACAAGAGTAATTTGCCGGAAAGTGGGAAGGAAACTCTCAGCGCTAATCAGGGTTCTTTCGGCGGAAATATTCTAGCACAGTGGACGTCTCCGCAATCTCTCACAGAGCACACCGAGCCTCAGAGAGAACGTCCTCTGGATTGGTGAGAGGCCAATCCAGAGGAGATGACTTGGCCTAATTTTTCCCCTCAAAAAATTAGGCCAAAAACCTGGTCCATTAGTTTTTTCACTCTGCGAAATCTGAGAGCTCGAGCGATACCCCGCAGATTCCTGTGGGGGAGAGCGGGCGAGAGAAGCTGGTGCTTCTATGGAAGCCCGCTTTCATCAGACAAAAACCGAGAAAACAAACTTGAACAACGGCTTGTCCCCACCCGTCCACCAACGGGCCAAGGGGGTCAACGGGAGGGCAAGGGAGCGAGGGGATATGGGTGTCCCCTCAAAAGATCCGAGATTGTCCTAAAATATCAGAATGTTAGAGGTTTTTTGCTTTAAAAACTCAGGTAACTCCTCGCCTCTCTGTCAGCATACTTTTGTTCCTGACGAGAGACCGGATAGTCGAAATCCTTGTGTGACGAATCAATAATTGATATTCTCTCCGTATACCCCTTAACCTTCCAACCTTTCGGTCTATACTTCAACAATACGAATCCTGTGTGTTATGGATCGAGACGGAGGTCTAACGAGAATTCAATGAGCGCTTCCCGAAAAAACCGATTGATTCGTGAGAAGATCCACGACCCTTACCATGAAACTCGGAAATACTCCGACGGAGTCATGTGCCCAGACTGCCATGCAATGTATCAAAGTGGACATTGGCTCTGGCCACGGGAGGACGAGATTCAGAACCTCTCTTCCGCCGATCAATCCTTATGTCCGGCGTGTAGAAGAATCCGTGATAAATACCCTGCTGGAATCGTCGTCCTCGAGGGTCAATATTTGAGCAGACGGAAAGAGGAAATCCTGAACCTTGTAGACCGAATCGTGAAGGAGCAGAGCTACAAGTCCCCACTAAAAAAGGTCATAAGCCATGACGAGAAGAAAGGGGCAATAGTGATTCATGTTACCGATGATCATTTGGCCCGGCAGCTTGGTGAGGCAATTCACCGGGCACATAAGGGGGACCTGAAGGTAAAGTACGGAGAGGAAGCGCGCTTCGTTCGTGTCCATTGGCGTCGGGAGATAACGTAATATTTGACAGGTGTCAGTTGCCTGTTGTCAGTGGTCAGACTTTTCAAGCCACCGAGAGGTTAGCCACCTTACCTAAAGGGGATCCGTTGCTGCTTTTCAGTGGCCGGTTTCCAAGGGGACCTGAAAACGTTCGGTGAGAAATGCGATCCCTAACAATCCCTCATTGATTGGTGAATTTTCATCCTTCAACAACGCACCAAGAGCGGGAGCTCCAAGCTCAGAAGATTCTCACCCATCTTCCCGCAGCTCTCTCACTAGGTATCCGGGATCCTGGCATGGGGTTAGACCAAATATGGTTCCCATTGGCGGGCTGTTTCACGCACATACCCAGGAGGGAGGTCGCCAACCATTCGGTTGTGACCGGGTAGGAGTACCTCTATTTTCAATTCAGCAAGTCGGAATAGGGACTCCTGAAGCTCCGGCCCACTCGCCCCATGAAGGTCGAACCGGCCAATGGCGTGGTCGGCGTAAATAACATCTCCGGGAATCAGGATTTTCTTGGGATCATTATAAAGAGCAACGCTGCCAGGCGAATGTCCTGGAACGTGAATCACCTCCCAGACCGTGCCTCCAACATTGAGACTATTGCCATCCTGAAGCTTCCGATTCACGTGAAACTTGAACGCACCGGGTTTGAGTGCATATTGGGCCTGGCACATTTCCCGAAACATGTCCATGCCGTAGACGGTTCTTTCATCCCCTGTTTCCAACGATTCCGCTTCTAGGGTATGCATCCATACCTCTGCCCAGGGCATCTGGTGGAGGACGTCAGCCAGGCAGCCGATATGATCGAGGTGCGTGTGGGTCATGATAACCCTTTTGATGGACTCAAGCTCGACCCCCATGCCTCGTATCGCCTGGATTTTGTAACTACCCTTTCCCATCAAACCTGGATCAATGAGGGTAAGGTCATCGGACGACAACTCGCCCAACACGTAGGCGTGGGAATCGGGAATAAACTCATCCTGGCCTGGAATGAAATGGACACCAGCTGCAATTTGTCCCATTTGTCACCTTCCAAAGAATTTCAGTTTCTTCTATAGCTTTTCACGATAGCCTGATGTGCCAAACGGTTCAAGGACCTGACGACCACGAGTACGCGGCTAGCCTTCAACGGCTTCGCGAAAAAACGGCCACCCCTGATAGCTCGACACCTGCGATGGGCGGGTTCATAAAGCTATCCCGTCAAATCGTTTCCACCAGTTTCGTTCCCGCGAAAAAGGTTTGGGCAATAAACCCTGCAATCGGCGGAAAGAAGAAGGTACATGCGACACGAATGACCGTAAATTTCCAGCCCAATATTCCGACTTCCATGGGCAACCTCGCAAATGACCACAGGGACCATGCCGTTAGAAAAGCGACCAGGGTTCCTACGCTGGCGCCGGAATGAAGCAGCCCGACAGCAATCGGCATGCTGACAAAAGGGCCTCCCGGGGTCAAACCGCCAGCCAGCGTCCCAACAATTATGCCTCGCATACCAGATTCCACCCCCACCCATTTTGAAACGACCTCTCTGGGAAGAAGAACCTGGACCATTCCGGCCATGATGAAAGCGAAGAACAACAACGGTAAAATCTCAACTACGAGAGTTAGGGCAGATTTCATCCCCATTAGGTGTTCCCCTTGTCCCTTCAAGTAGCCGACAAGAAGCAGCACCATTGCGAGGGTACCCATTATTACAGTCGGAATTAACATGCTCGGTTTCCTCCTCTTCTCAGCCATACGTGACGCCCATGGTCTAGACCGGCTCACCGCTGTCAGCAATCGACTTATTTTCTTGATTTTGCCGATGCCTATTGACTCAACCGCTCATTCCTAGGGGCTTATCCCTTCGTTCTTTTTGAGAATTATTCTCGCGTCAGCGACTGCGCATTTTGTTGAGGAACAGATGACAGGGTTAAGGTCGATGGATTCGATCATTTCCTGGAGGTCCATAACAAGGGCCGAAAAATCAAGGAGAAGCCTACCCAATGCATTCAAATTCACGGGCTTTGAACCTCGATATCCCTCCAACAATCGATGCCCTTTGAGACCCTTAATCATTAATTTAACGTCTCTTTCGGCAAGGGGGGCCATTCTCAACGCGATGTCTCGATAGATCTCTACGCTCGTCCCGCCAATTCCCAGAACAATCACTGGACCGAATTGATAATCCACCTTCGCACCTACGATCAGTTCGAGTCCGGAAAGCGTCTCCTCAACCAACATACCGGCGAATCCCTCGATCCGACTAAAACGAGTGAAAATCTCAGTCAAGGTCCCGTCACTGTCTACGCCAACGGCAACGCCGTCTCTGTCCGATTTGTGCATCACTTTGGGGGAGACCACTTTACAGACGACAGGATACCCTATCTTTTGAGCAAACCGAATTGCCTCCTCTCGGCTTTTGGCCCAGATGAAACGAGGAATGTCAAAATCGGCCTCCGAAAAAAGCCGCTTGGCATCTGGCTCCAAAACCCAGCCCGTTCGCCGCGAAGCGGAAATTATTCTCCGTATCTCTTTCGTCAGCACGGCTGTCGTCTCCTCATGGCCTCTGCCATATGCACCGCTCCCTCAATGGAGTGGGCAACCGGTATCCGATTAAGCTCAAACCCCTCAATAAACATGCGGTACCTCTCCACATGTGGGACATACGCGATCAATGGTTTGCCCTCCTGCCGATAGACCTGGCTCAACCGCGCTCCAAGATCTGAGGTGATTCCTGGTACGTAGGGTAACAGGAGTATCACAAGACAATCAACTTCTTCATTGCTACTCAGGAACTCAGCAGCAGCCATAAAATCATCATCTACGGCACTACCGGTCAAATCGATCGGATTCTTAAAGGAGGCAATCGTTCGGACACGTGGAGAGACACTTGCCCTGATTTCGTTCTGATCTTCTTGGGACAACTCAGGCACGGACAGGCCTTGCGAGAAGCAGGCATCCACGGCGAGCGCCCCATGACCGCCGCTTCCCGTTATGATACCGATCTTTCCCTGGATAGACCTGTCATAACAGCTCAGGGCTTCGCAGAAAGAGATCAACTCGAATTCATTCTTGGCTTCCACGATGCCATGCTGGGAGAGCACCGCTGAGAATACCTCGTAATCGCCGGCCATAGAGGCTGTGTGGCTGGACACAGCACGGATTCCTTCGGGGGTTTTCCCGGATTTTAGGACGATCACGGGCTTCGGACAGTCAGCAGCAACTGAGATAAATTTTCTCCCCTCGTCTTCTCCAAAACCCTCCACATAGAAGGCAATGACATCCGTTTCGGGATCGCGCGCAAAATACTGTAACAGATCAAGCTCCCTAATCATGGCCTTGTTCCCAATGCTGAGAGCCATGGACAGGCCGACACCCTCCCCGGTAAATTTGACCATCTGATCCGTCAACAAACCACCACTCTGGCTAACCAATGCCACCTTCCCTTTGTTTGGCCTGACGATGCGTTCACTGGGAATAAAAAGGGTATCGATGTAGGGAGAAGAGTAGATACCGAGGCAATTCGGTCCAACAAAGGGAAAATTCGCTTTCCTGGCAATAGAAACCAAAGCGTCCTGGAGATCGTTTCGACCGACTTCGGCAAACCCGCCAGAAATAACGACCGCGCCTTTCACACCGGCCCGGATACAATCCTCGATGATACCCGGAACCAGCTCAGCTCGGGTGGCGATCACTGCCAGGTCTATCTTCTGGGGAATATCCGAGACGTGCTTAAAGACTGTTTTCCCATGAAGCATTCCTCCCCGTTCATTTACAGGAAACACCTCAGCCTGTTGATGAAGGTTGTTTTTATTGTAGATCACGTTGGCCGGGTGACCGTCACGTCTCAGAGAGATGCCAATCACAGCCAACGTCTTCGGCTTAAATAAAGGTTTGAGATTCACCAATCCCTCCAATCGAAATGATCTGGTTTGGGCCTCTGGTGTTCGTGGACAGGACGAATCTGGACGAAAAACACAACAGCTTAGAATAAAGGCACGCTCTGATACTTATACACCGCAACGAGGAAGTATGAAATCATTTTCTGACACTTCTATCAATTCCCCCAGTCACACCGAAGGCATCAACGACCACGGAAGCCCTGGGGCGTAATAGGTTCGTAGAGATTACGTCGATCCCTCTTCTCTATGTGATCTATTCTCTACAGGATCAACGGGCCAGCAGCTGCCTACACCCGCTGAAATCCCGTTAACAGCTGTTCTATGAAAATGGTTTTGATCAGAGGATATTCTTATATGAAGGGTCGTCAGGAGATGTTGATTCGGGCCTGCCCCCTGATCTCAATCACGGCTGGCAGGAAAGGTTCTGAGTTCCTGGCTTTTGCGGTCTGATTCCTTGGGATTCACTCCGAAAAACTCGGGATTTTCGGTGGTCTTCTTCTGCTCTTCTCCAGGTTTGAAGCATATCCCCTGAGCACATGACATTAAATTGCCTGCGGAACTGATTATTCGACCGATCTTTTTGAATATATTCGTATGCACGTCGCACCTCTATCTTTTCTGTCTATGTCTATTTTATCCTGTAACGAGGGGCCGCGTCAAAGGCAGACCGTAATCATTGGCATCCCTGTCCAATATTTTGATAACATGAAAGTAATGGAACCCTACTGGCTCTCTATGTGACACTGAAATGAGAGGTGCGCCCTTATGCACGAGAGAGCCGGTAAGATGATACCGTGGCGAATTCAGAATCGGATTTGTATCATTCTTCTTGACGCGTGCGGTGGCACTGTTGAGCGGGTTCAGCCCCATCGATAGAGAATCGTGGATACGATAGACCGTCCAGTATGATTCCCTCATGAGACGGATCCAATAATGGAGGTCGAAAGACATGAAAGCAATTTGGAAAGATGTTACACTGGCCGAAAGCGACGAGACCGTCGTTATCGAAGGAAACCACTACTTTCCGCCTGAATCTATCAAAAAAGAGTATTTGCAGAAAAGCAACACACATACGACATGCCCGTGGAAAGGGGAGGCCAGCTATTACCATGTGGTTGTTAAAGGGGAAGTGAATAAAGATGCTGCGTGGACCTATCCGGAGCCGAAGGAGGCGGCAGCACAGATCAAAAACCGATTGGCCTTCTGGAAAGGTGTAGAGGTTGTCCCCTAATCTAAAGGCCGCTGACTGGCATCTCGTAGGAGTCGTCTCAGATACTCACGGTCTGGTCCGACCTGAAGTACTCAAGGTCCTCGAAGGCACTGAGCTGATCGTCCATGCCGGTGATATTGGCATGGCGGATGTGCTCAGGGCGTTTCGAACCATTGCTCCAGTCGTTGCTGTCCGAGGAAACGTCGACAATGGCCGGTGGGCACGTGCTCTCCACAAGACAGCGGTGGTTGAGGTAGACGGTACGATACTATACGTAATCCACGATCTTGGCGAATTAGATCTCGACCCAGTTGCAGAAGGTCTTAGCGTTATTATCAGTGGCCATTCTCATCGCCCATCTCTGGCGAAGCGGAAGGGTGTACTTTACGTCAATCCTGGAAGCGCCGGGGTTTGCCGCTTCACCTCTCCCGTCTCAGTTGCTCTCATCAGCATCAAGAAGGGAACTGTTGAGACGAAATTGGTAAAAATCCCGACATGACCCACGGTGCTGGTTCCCATGACCACATGGGAGTTAGGGCAGACGGTTAGCATCATACACGGTGCATTTTCTAGGGACGAGTTAGACGAAAAGTCGAACCAAGGAGAATATGGATTCTCAGAAAAAACCGCTGCGCTACAAAGCAGTCCTTTTCGACCTTGATGGGACGCTGCTCGATACCCTCGAGGACCTGGGTAACGCCGTGAATCGAGTTCTTGCGAAAAGGGGTTTTCCGCCTCACAGCATCGAATCGTATCGTCACTTTATAGGCGATGGAGCGGCCCTTCTAATAAGCCGGGCCCTGCCGGAAGAAAGGCGAGATGATGAGAGTATCCAGTCCTGTCTCGAAGAGTTTCGTAGGGACTACAGCCGGAGCTGGCGGGTGAAGACTAAGGCTTATGATGGCGTCACGGAAATGCTAAAGTCGCTGAAGGCTCGGGGGCTGAAGATGGCGATTCTCTCAAATAAGCCGGACGATTTTACGAAACGGAGTGTGAAAGCGCTCCTGCCACACCGGGTTTTCAGGGCGGTTCTCGGCGAACGGGAGGGGATTCCCCGAAAGCCCCACCCTGCAGGAGCGTTGGAAGTGGCCGAGCGCCTGAGGGTCCCACCACGAGATTTCCTTTATCTCGGAGACTCGTCCGTTGACATGAAGACCGCTATTGCGGCGGGTATGACACCCATTGGGGTGCTTTGGGGCTTTCGATCGGCCAAGGAGTTGCTTGACGGTGGTGCTCACCGACTCATCGAGCGACCCGAGGAGGTCATAAGTCTCCTCGGCTGACACGGTGATACTCAGATCCTAACAGGGAAATCATCGTCTGTGGCTGGAGGAGACAAAACCCTTAAGTTCAAGAGAAGTCTGCTCAGTTTTGCGGACGTTCGTGTCCCAGCGGAGGTTTGCAGAGGAACGGGGTCGGTATTCTCTGCACCGTTGCGAAATCTCTTTTCTCGCTTTTTGTCGGATGAAAGCGGAAAAGGGGCGCTCTTCGCTGGCCAGAAATCTTTTCTTGGTGCTGTCAGTTGTCGGTTGTCAGTGGTCAGTTGTAACTTCCAATTCATTCGACTGAAAGTGAAATGCCCTGAGCTCGTTACTTGAATCCCGTGGTTGGGTAAATCCTAGTTTTTTTGCCACAAACCATGGACGACGGACCACGAACAACGAGTTTTGGTTCAGAGCTTCCTTTCCCCCTTTCTGGTGGAAACCTCTGGAAATGACTCCGACGCACGTGGTCTAATGGAATTCGGGAACCAGCCCGTCCCCACCTGTCCGGCCAGGGACGGGAGGGTGGTCAACGCAGGAGCAGGGGAGCAAAGGGATATGAGGGCCCCAACCACAGATTCGAAATTGTGTTGAGACATTAAACACTTGGAATTTTGCTTCTTTGAAAACCCAGGAAATTCTTCAGGTTTAACGGTTGAACTTCGGCAGAAGATACCATGAAACTAAAAAGGCCCTATAGAATAATACTGGACATGAAAATCCTCGGCTTTGCTCTCCTCTCGAGTTTTCTTTTCGTCCCTCTGGCAGAGGCTGAGCTCAGTGAAAAGGTTTTCGAAAAAGTCTTGCCAAATGGTCTCAAAGTGCTCCTTCTTGAGAACGACAGAGCCCCTGTGATCTCGTTCCAGGTCTGGTACCGGGTCGGCTCGCGGAACGAGGAAGTTGGAAGGACTGGGCTCTCGCACTTGCTTGAACATATGATGTTTAAGGGAACAAAAAAGGTCGGCCCCAAAGATTTCTCGCGAATAGTCCAGGAGAACGGGGGAAGATCCAATGCATTTACCTCGTACGATTATACAGCTTATGTTGAGACGCTAACTGCCGACCGCATCCAAGTCGCCTTGGACCTTGAATCAGATCGAATGCAGAACCTGGTTCTCCGTGAAGATAGTTTCCAGACCGAACGGAAAGTCGTGATCGAAGAGAGACGGCTGCGAACCGAGGACAATCCCAAGGCTTACCTCATGGAGCAGTTGTTGGCGACCGCATTTCAACGTCAGCCCTATCGCTGGCCGATCGTCGGGTGGATGCAGGATCTCGAGCGCCTGAGGCTTGACGATGTGAGATCCTATTATCGAACGTATTACAACCCCGGCAACGCGTTTGTTGTCGCGGTCGGAGATTTCAAGAAGGAGGATCTGATTCTCAGAATCGAGAAGGCCTTCGGTCCTATACCGAAGGAGGACCCGCCCAACCAGGATCGAAACATCGACCCCCTTCAGTCGGGGGAGCGGACAATCATCGTGAAAAGGGAGGCGATGCTCCCCTTTATTATTAACGCATTCCATGTCCCGAATTTCGATGAACCCGATAGTTTTGTTCTCGAGGTAATCGCCACCCTTCTATCCAGGGGAAGGGGCTCCAGACTATATGGAAGCCTTGTTCGAGAAAAGCGGCTCGCCCTCCACACCGAGGCTGATCACTCACTTCTCTCACGAGATCCAGGCCTCTTCGTGATCTCTGTTGAGCTTCTTCCCGGCCAAAAGATAGATCACGTTGAGGACGCCGTGGATCAGGAGCTTGAACGGCTCCGGAGAGAGCCGGTGGGAGATGAAGAACTCGCAAAAGCAAAAACTCAGCTCGAGGCCGCCTTTACATTTGGCCAGGATTCTCTCTTCTACCAGGGCATGCTTCTCGCCCAGTATGAGATCGCTGGCAACTGGAGACAAATCGACGATTACCTCCCGGCGATTCAGAGAATTACCTCCAAAGACATTCAGCGGGTCGCGAATCGTTATCTTGTTCGTGACAACCGGACCGTGGGGATCCTCATCCCCCTGCCGCTCAGAGAGGGAGGGCGCCCGCCGGAAGAATTTTCAATCAAAGAGAAAATGGTGAACTACCGATAATGGGCTTAGGGGGTGTTGCAAGCGATGGTTTTAATCTTTCAGAGGTCGATCATGTGAGTTTGAATCGGGTTTCGAATGTCAGATCTCACACGTGATCAAGGAAATCCCGACGCAATTCTCCGTAATTTAGACCATAACAGCGAGTGTGTGGTGAAAAAGGGATCCTTTTTATCCAGAATCAAAGGACAGAAGTTTCTCTCACAGGAGAGAACCGATAGGCGGCCAGGATGGAATCTTATGGGATTGGGCCGGCTAGGGACGTCGATCAGCATTCGCCTGGTTTTATTCCTATCCATCCTGTCTGTCGTTGGAGGGGGAAAGCTCTTCGCCTTTCCTCGAGTCGAGAGGATCGTGCTTCCCAATCAACTTGTCCTTCTCTCCGCCGAGGACCACTCCCTTCCGTTGGTGACGGTGCGGATTCTTGTTGATGCCGGCTCTCGGAGAGATCCACCAGGCAAAGAGGGCGTGGCTAATCTGACGGCCAAGGGACTTCTCCTCGGAACATCCACATATTCAGTCACGGCCTTCCATGACGCGTTGGAATCCATGGGTGCTGCTCTCAGTGCTTCTGTCGGCCCCGACACCACTGTTGTCCGCCTGCAGATCCTGAGGGAGCATCTGGACAGAGGGTTCGACCTGCTGATGGAGGCGCTCACCCGACCGACCTTTCGAGAAGAGGAGATTCAAAGGTTAGTCCAAAAGACCCGTGCTGAAATCCAATCTGCCGAAGAGAGGCCTGGCGTAACCGCAAAAAAGGCATTTCAAAAAGCCCTTTTCCACAACAATCCATACGGCCATCCAGTCAGAGGCACAGAGGAATCTCTTGAGCGAATCACAGAGCAAACAATTCGAGAATTCTACAAAACCTATTATCATCCAAATGGTGCCATCGTGGTTATCGTGGGAGACTTGACCCTGAAAGAGACAAAACAGAAACTCGGCCCTCGTCTCTCAGACTGGCCAATGGCCAAGATCCCCGATGAGAACTTCATCCCCACATTCACGACGGGGCCGAAGGATGTGACGATCGATCGAAATATCACTCAGGCCAATATTGTTTTTGGCCACCGAGGGATAAAACGGTCGAACCCAGACTTCTATGCTATCACCGTTATGAATTACATTCTGGGAGGCGGAGGTTTTGGATCCCGATTGTTTGAGGAGATCCGGGTCAAAAGGGGACTTGCCTATTCCGTGGCCAGCTATTTCGACCAGCGGAGGTATCCTGGGTCCTTTCGGATAGTTCTTCAGACTAAGAACAAATCGGCTCGGGAGTCTATCTCTGTCCTCCGACGGGAGACTCGACGAATTCAAAACGAGCCGGTCTCCGAAGAGGAGTTGGACAGGGCCAAGAAATATCTCGTGGGAAGCTTCCCTTTCCGCTTCGACACCCAGGCCAGACTAGCCGGTTTTATCACTCACCTTGAGTACCATGGTTTGGGCCTGGACTTTCCCGAAAAATACCCATCATATGTCAGCACCGTCACCAGCCGGGATGTCCTTCGTGTCGCAGCGTCTTACCTTCACCCAGACGAGGCTATTCTTGTGGTTGTCGCCAATTTGAAAGAGGCTGGTATGGACGGACCAAGCACATAGATTCAGACCGTATCTCACGCGTCAGGATTGTTGTCAGTATTATCCAGAATGGCAGAAACAGTCGATTGCCACGCTTATGGAGGAAGGCTATGAACATTCGAAAACCAGCTACAAAGATGGTTATTGTGGTGGCGTTACTCCTAACCACGGGCCTAGGTCTCGCAGAAAGCGAAGAAGGGGGAAAATCGAACCCCGTGGTCTTGATGGAAACAACCCTCGGACGTTTCATTATCGAACTCTGGCAAGACAAGGCACCCGTTACGGTGAAAAACTTTCTGCGCTACATGGATGAGGGGTTTTATGACGGTACAATCTTTCACAGGGTCATTAAGGGATTTGTTATTCAGGGCGGCGGATTTACCGCGCAAATGAAGCGGAAGAGAACCCACAAACCAATTCGGAATGAGGCCGTGGCGGAACTGAAAAACGACCGCTGGACTATTGCGATGGCGAGAACCGGAGAAATCCACAGCGCAACATCCCAATTCTATATAAACCTTGCGAACAATACCTTCTTAGATCACAGAGACGATACGCCAAAAGGCTACGGGTACGCCGTGTTCGGGAGGGTCATCGGCGGGACCGATGTCGTATGGAAAATAAGCATGGTAAAGACCACAAAACTCGGTCCCTATCGGGATGTCCCCGAAGTGCCTGTGGCCATAAAGAGCATGAAGCGCCAGTAGAAACGAGAAGAGTATCAAAAAGGGAACCGAGTTAGGTTTTGGGCGATCCTGCACGGGGTCAGGATCAACGACCCTCCTGCACGATTCCCTGTTCGGTCTGAACCGGTGTTTCAATCCCTCTCCACGAGAGGTCCTGCAAAAGCCTTGGCCGGAGCGCTGGATTTCTGGTTCGCACATTCCCCCTGGGCCAGTTTTTCAAAGCCATCCTTCTCGAAAACAAGACCGCTTCCGAATTGTTTGTTGGGTAATGGAGAAACTTTTCAGTATACTTAATTAGAGAGGGGGAATCGCTTATGAAGAAAGCGATACTCTGTGTTACTGGTTTCATGATGATGAGTCTTTCCGCATACGCTGAAGAGATCGTCGTTCAAATGAACCTGATCCATACGACCGGTGTCGGCAGATCAATAGGCACAGTCAAGGTTTCATCGAGTCCTTATGGGATTGTTCTCACGCCTAGCTTGAGTGACCTCGCCCATGGACTCCATGGATTCCATGTCCATGAAAATGCCGCCTGCGGTCCTGGAGAAAAGGGGGGAAAGAAAACGGCTGGGCTAGCTGCTGGAGGCCACTATGACCCTGCCGGAACGGGAAGCCATAAAGGCCCCTACGAGAGCGGTCATCTCGGTGACCTACCCGCCTTATACGTTGACGAACACGGCAAAGCAACCCATCCGGTTCTCGCTCCTCGTCTCAGGGTTTCTGACCTGAAAGGGCGGTCGCTTATGATCCACGCTGGAGGCGACAACTACTCCGATCATCCCGAAAAGCTGGGAGGCGGCGGGCCCCGCGTGGCTTGTGGTGTCGTCAAATAAATTGCGGAGGGGGAAAAAGCAACACAGCCTATGGCCTCCAGGCCAATGAAATGAGAGGGGGGGAGTTCTATGCCAGTGCGCAAACTCAAGGAGTTTTTGAACACCCACAAGACCAAGTATGTGAGTATCAAACATTCGCCCGCCTATACGGCTCAGGAAATTGCAGCCTCGGCTCACATTCGGGGAAAGGAGCTCGCAAAAACAGTCATGGTTAGCCTCGACGGGAAGCCTGCTATGGCGGTTCTGCCAGCTTCCTATCGAGTCGATCTCGACCGTTTAAAAGAAGCCGCTGGGGCAACTAAAATCAAACTCCTGGCTGAGAAGGATTTCGAAGACATGTTTCCGGAGTGCGAGGTCGGGGCGATGCCGCCATTCGGAAATCTATACGGCATGGATGTTTTCGCAGCGGCGGTTCTGGCTGAAGACGACGAAATAGCCTTCAACGCTGGTTCTCATACAGAATTGATACGGTTGGCATTCAAGGATTATGAGAGGCTGGTAAAACCCAAGGTCCTCCAATTCTCAGCCAAACCCGAGCGTTGAGAGACGAATATCTCTCAGGAGGTGTTCTCTTTTTCAATCTCGGGTAACCCTGCAAATTGGGTTTTGTTGACGCACTTGGATCTGGTAAGGGATTTCTCTCATCTCGTGGCGGGACAGGTGGGAAGGGCTGTTGCCCGAGTTTTTCTAGACCATTTGTGGCGAGGTTATTGCCACCGTATTTCACTAGAAAGTGGGAAAGGAAGTTCTGAGAGCGAATCAAAATTCTTTCGCCAAAAATATCCAAAAACAGTGGAAGTCTCCACAATCTCTCACAGAGCACACCGAGACTCAGAGGGAACTTCCTCTGGATTGGTGAGAGGCCAATTCAGAGGAGATGGCTTGGCCTAATTTTTCCCCTCAAAAAATTAGGCCAAAAGCATGGTCCATCAGTTTTCTTACTCTGCGACCTCTGAGAGCTCGAGCGATACCCCGCAGATTCTTGTGGGGGAGAGCGGGCGAGAGAAACTGGTACTTCCATAGAAGTCCGCTTTCATCAGACAAAAGCTGAGAATAGTGATTTCGCAACGGTGCGGGCAATACTGACCCCGTTCCTCTGCACCCGGCGCCCCAAGACAGAAGAATCCTCCACAGGTCGAAAAGGTCCTCACCCAAACCCTGGTTGACCTCTGGAGCTTTGGGAAAGTCCAACACACATGCCTCTGTTGACAACCACGATCGGAGCATATCCGAAACCAGAATATGTATCACTGCCAGATCGGTCTCGACAGGGCAACGCCATGGCGAGCGGTTTGACAAGGGGTGATGAAGGTCTCTTGTCCCCTCCGTCCGGCGAAAGGCAGGAGTTATTGGATAGGGCAACCCGAGAGGTGGTGAGAGAGCAGGTGGGCCTGGGAATTGACATTCCCACAGACGGGGAGATTCGAAGGGAACATTACATTTATTATCACTGTCGTCATTTGCAGGGAATTGACTTCTCCACCCTAACTCATAAGATCATGCGGTCCGGAACATGGAAAGCTGCTGTGCCGACAATCGTGGGGCCGATCCAAGCCATGAATCGCTTTCTGGAAGAGGATTGGCGGGTTGCCCAGTCCGCCACGAACCGGCCTGTGAAGATAACCGTCCCCGGACCGCTGACGATCGCAGACTCGGTGGCAGATGGCTACTACGGCAATAAACAGACGTTAGGCCGTGCCCTGGCAGAGGCCTTGAATTCCGAGATTCGGGCTCTGGCAGATGCAGGGTGTCGATGGATTCAGGTGGACGAACCGGTATTTGTCAGAGAGCCCGAGAGAGCGCTGTCCTACGGAATTGAAAACCTGGAACGGTGCTTTCATGGAGTACCGGAAGGGGTGAAGCGGATTGTCCACCTGTGTTGCGGGTATCCAGATAGAGTGGATAACGATGACTATCCTAAAGCCGATCCGACAGTCTATCCTCGATTGGCAACTCCTCTCGATGAGGCTCACATTGATGCCCTCTCTATTGAAGACGCTTACCGACATAATCACCTCACCCTGTTAGAGAGGTTCAAAAAAAGTACGGTTATCTTAGGTGTGATTGCCATTGCACGATCCCAAGTGGAATCTGTCGAGGAGATCTCTCGTCGGATACAAGAGGCCTTGGGTCACATCGATCCAACACGGCTGATGCTTGCGCCTGACTGCGGATTGGGGATGCTGAATCGAGAAACAGTCCGGGAAAAGGTCGAAAGCATGGTTAAAGCAGCTCGATTGGTTACCTGAGATCATTGAAGAATAGGCTCAAATCTCCCTCAAATCCCTGGCGACGAAAATACTATAGGTGCTCCCACACGGGGAGATCCGGCCGATCTTTGAGTGCCTCCCATTTCTCGAGGTCCTCCTGAATTCTTCCTCTATCGATTAAATATCCTCTGTTCGCTAGGGAAGTGGCAAACCGGACATTCTGTTCGGCCATGAGAATCGATACCCCTTGGGTGGAAATCTCCTTTAACAGTGACTCTATTCGTGCAAGCACACCCGGGGACAGCCCTATAGATGGCTCGTCGAGAAGGATTAGTTGTGGATTAACCATAAGTCCTCGTGCAATAGCCAACAGCTGCCTTTCCCCACCGCTTAGATTCAAGCCATAGCGATCTTTAATCGCCTTCAAATCGGTGAAGATGTCATAAACCTGTCCGATATCCCATCCGAGCCCTCGCGCCCCCCCGCCAACGACCTTCAGGTTCTGTTCAACCGTCAAACTTGGAAATATCTCCTTGTTCTGAGGAACGTAGCCAATTCCCGTACGACAGATTTCATAAGGAGGTCGTCCCGTAATATCCTCACCACAGAACTCGATTCTGCCCGAAGAGATCGGGATTATCCCCATAATGGCCTTGAGAATAGTCGTTTTCCCTGAACCCTGTCGCCCCAGTAAGCTGACTATCTCGCCTTCCTCCAGGGCCAGAGAGACGCTCTCCAGTACCTGGGATCGGCCGTAGAAGGTTCGAATATGCTCAACTCGTAGCATTGCCTGCCCGTGGTCTTCAATCATCCCCGCTCCATCGAGCTTCTGTAATGAAACCACCGCTTAATCGACTCGGCGATCCCCTCAGGAAAGAGAATGATGACAGCAATGAGCAAGATGCCGAGTATCATCATCCAGTAAAGCTCAAAACGGGTCGATAGTGCCTCCTTAAGGCCCGTGAAGATTACCGCACCGACTGCTGGCCCAAGGAAGGATTGAGTTCCTCCGAGAAGACTCATCAATATGGGTTCCATGGATTTCGTCCACGAGCCAAACTGGTAATGGGATATTCTCAAAAATGGCGCAAAGAGTGCTCCGGAAACGCCTGAAAAGGCCCCTGATATGACAAATGCCGCTAAACGATAGCGGGCGCTGGGAATGCCTAAGAACTCGACTCGACTCGAATTCTGCCGGAGTGCGCGGAGAGTCAGCCCGAATGGGGACCGAACAATCCTCCAAAGTACGAGAACGGAAAAGGTGACGACGACAAGGGTGAAATAATAGTACCCATAGGCAGAAGAAATATTGATGACGATTCCCAAAAATTCAATAGGTGGACGGGGAACCCCCACGACAACGGACACGTATTTCACCAGATAAGCATAGACCAAAAGAGAGAATGCCAGGGTGAGCATCGACAGGTAGACCTCATTCGCCCTCTTGCACAGGTACCCCATCACCCACCCCGCCATACCACCGACGGCAAAAGCCCCCAACAAACCCAATATCATGGACGGGGTCATTTTGAGGAGGATGAACGAGCACGTGTAGGAACCAAGGGCAAAGAAAGCGGCATGACCAAAAGACAGCATTCCTCCATAACCCAAAACCAGGTTGTAGCTTAAGGCGAATAAAGCCAGAATCAATAGTTCATTGAGAAAGAGAATCTGAAAATCGGTCAAATAGACGGGTCCGATGAAGAGCGAAAAGACGGCGAGTATAAGAAAGACATAGAGGGGGAAGGTGACGGTCGAGGCACGGGGAAAGCCGCGGGAGACGGTTTTCCTCACGTCAATCTTCAATATCTCCCATCGAATAAATGGTGGCGCTTTTCCTCCAAAGAGTCCCCTCGGACGAATCATGAGAACCAATACCATGAGAGCAAACAACAAGACAAGCTCCAACCTGGGGGCGAACATCGTCGCAAGGGCATGGACCTCGCCCAGCAGTAAAGCACTCAAGAGAGCGCCCCAAAAGCTCCCGAGCCCTCCGACAACGATCACGACGAGTGCCTCCACGAGGATATCCGAACCCATGGTTAAGGTCAGAGAGCGATTGAGGACTGCTACGACCCCTCCCAATCCCGCAAGGAAAGCCGCCAAACCGAACACTCCCGTATACAGTAGGGGTACATTGATGCCGAGGGCATTGGCCAGTTCCCCATTTTGGGATGCTGCCTTGACCCGCCATCCCAGCATCGTCCTATTCAACAGATACCACATGATAACGACAACTAGAAAAGCACAGATAATAATGAAAAGATTGTTGAGGGGATACATTCTGCCAAATATGACGACCGACCGGGAGAGAATGTCAGGGCTGGGGACGGATCTGAAATAGGCCCCCCACACAATCTTCACGGCATCGGCGAGGATAAGGCCAAAAGCAAAGGTTATCAGGAGCTGGAAGGTGATCTCAAGGCGATAGACCTGCCTAAGAAGAAAATACTCGATTGCGACACCAACACAGGCGACCAGAAGGGGGACAAGAGTCAGGGCTAACCAGAAGTTGTTAAAAGAGAAGACGAACTGGAAGGTGAAATAAGCGCCCACCATATAAAAGGAGCCATGGGCCAGGTTTAAGATCCTGAGGACACCAAACACCAGGTTGAATCCAGAGGCAACCAGGAAGAGTAGCGACCCATAGGCGATCCCATTCAGGAAGATAATTGAAAAAAGAGAGAAATCCATTTATAACAGACACCTGTTCCCGACAATTCACGGTGAGAAACCCTGGTCTACAGTCTCTTGACACAGAAACGGCTTTATTTCTATACTACCGCATCTATGGACAAGAATCACACGGGGCACGAGGAGGGTGAAGTTTGACATGACAGGCAAACAACGGGTCGCCGCCGCCTTCAAGGGGGAACTGGGAGATTTCATCCCTGCCTATCCAATAACCGGTCAGTTCAACGCTCAGCTTATTGGAGCGTCCATCAAGGAGTTCCTAACCGATTCTAGGGTCTTCGTCAAGGCTCAAGTGGCCTCCTACGAACGCTTCAAGCCTGACATCATCGTCATGATGGGCGATCTTCTGATGGAGGCAGAAGCCCTGGGTAACAAGATCAAATTCCCCCACGATGGAATGTGTGTGTCCGAGACCCTCTCCCTTGCCGAGAAGAAAGACCTCGCGGGACTCTCCGTGCCGAACCCATACAAAGACGCCCGAATGCCCAATTACCTGGAAGCCTGCAGGGAAGCAAAAAGGCAGTTACAGGAATGCCCGGTATCTGGTGTGACTTCCGGGCCCTGGTCTATCGCTGTCGGGCTTAGGGGGGCGACAGATCTCCTCCGAGACAGCTGGAAGGACAAGGAATTCGTCCACGAACTTATGACGTTCACCACCGAGGTGGCCATTGCCTTTGGAGAGGCGGTCAGAGACCAGGGCGTCGGGCTTTCATACTCTGAGGCACCGGCATCGTGCAGCCTCATCTCTCCTCAAACGTACAGGGAATTCATCTTCCCCCATCATAAGCGGATTGTCGATCACTTCAGGGAGAAACGGGTCTTCATTGGATTTCATATCTGCGGTTACGCCGATCCGATTCTGGAGGACATCGTGGCAACAGGTGCCTCAAACCTCAGTATCGATGACCCTTCCGATCTTGAGAGGGCGATGAGTGTGGCGGACAAAAAAAGTGTGGTCATAGGGAATATCAACACCAACCTCTTCTCCCTCGGTAGCAGGAAAGATATGGAGCGGGCCGTTGGAGGATGTTTAGAGGTAGTCGGGAAGACAAGCGGTTACATTCTCTCAACAGGCTGTGAGGTGCCCGGCATAGCCTCTCCGGAGACGGTTGACTGGTTTATGGAGGCCGCCAGGACCCTGGGGAAGAACTGAACAAGGATTCAGAAAAGCTTATGAGGCCAGGGGACCTGATGGTGTCAGCTTCAAACGGCGAGGTATTTCCCGACAATTTCCTCGTCTTTTTTGAGTTCCTCTGTACTTCCCTCGTGTAGAATCCTCCCCTTGTCGATTATGTAACCTCTGGTGGCGATTTTCATAGCGAATACCACGTTCTGTTCGGCCAATAGAACCGATATCCCCGTATTGCTCACCTCGCGGATCAATTCCTCTATCGTTCTCATAATCATGGGCGCCAATCCCTCGGAGGGTTCATCGAGAAGCAACAGGCTCGGATTGGTCATGAGGGACCTGGCTATGCTTAGAATCTGTTGTTCGCCGCCGCTGAGTTGCCGTCCTTTTCTCGATTTCAATGGCTCCAAAATGGGAAAAGTTTCGAAAACCCGTGCCACCTCCCATCCCCCGGCGACCTTCCGCTCGACTACCTCGAGATTGTCCTGAACATTGAGTTTCGGAAATACCCTTCTGTCCTGAGGGACATATCCGATACCCATCCGGCAGATCTCAAAGGGCTGCTTCTTCGAAATGAGAACCCCTTTGAACTCGATAGTCCCCGAGGCTGGCGGGGTAAAGCCCATGATGGAGCGAATCGTTGTGGTTTTCCCCGCACCGTTTCTCCCCAAAAGGCAGACAACTTCCCCGTCCTTTAGATTCAAGGATATACCCTGGAGGATATGACTCCTCCCATAGAATGTATTGATGTCTCGTACATCCAGCATTTTCAGCTTCCCAGGTAGGCCGCCTTTACCCTCTCATCTTCTTTAATCTCATCGGGTTTCCCATCGGCGATGACGCTCCCTGAATGCATGACAACGATTCTGTCAGAAATGGAAAAGACAACTCGCATGTCATGTTCAACGAGTATGATGGTAATCCTCTGCTTCTCACTCAGGCGTCGCACAAATTTGACCATTTCATCGGTCTCTTCAGGTCCCATGCCCCCAGTCGGCTCATCGAGAAGAAGCAATCTCGGTTCGAGAGCCAGAGCAACCCCGGTCTCTACAAGTCGCTGATCCCCGTGTGAGAGGGCGCTGCATGTGACGTCTCTCCTGTCTGAAAGGCCGATCAATTCGAGGATTCTCGATGTCTCCTCGTTGACATGGCGAAGCTTCCTGTCAAGGCTGAAGAGCCGAGAGCTCTCTCCCATTCTTGCCAAAACGGAAACCCGGATATTCTGGTAGACGGACAATTCGGGAAAGAGGTTCGTAATCTGGAAGATACGGCCTATCCCCTTCTTCACTATCTGGTGTGGGGCGAGTCCGGTGATATCGTCTCCCCGAAAACGTATCTTGCCCGCATTCGCCCTTGATTTGCCACTTATTAGATTGAAAAAGGTGGTCTTCCCCGCTCCGTTGGGACCAATTATGGACGTCAACTCACCCTCTCTGAATTCGATGTCCACCCTGTTGACCGCCATAAGTTGGCCAAAGCTCTTTGTCAGATTCTCTGTTTGGAGTATTGTTTTCATTCTTGAGTCGTGTCCCTTTTCGCAGCCTCCATCTTTTCGGAAATATATCCCAGAATGCCTCCGGGAAGGAAAATCACAAAACTAATCAGAATTGCCCCGAGATAGATCATCCAGAGTTCGGTATAACCAGAGATTATCTCTCTCAAATACATGAATATCGAGGCTCCCACAGCAGGACCGAAAAACACCTTCGTCCCACCTAGAAGACTCATGAAGACGGGCTCCGCCGATTTCGTCCAGAAGGCAATATCAGGGGCAATCGATCGTTCAAAAGGGGCAAAGAGTGCACCCGCCACGCCGCAGAAAAGCCCTGAAATCACAAAGGCCCCGAGCCTATATCGCCGCATGGAAATCCCCACAAACTCCACCCTCTCATGATTCTCGCGAATCGATTTCAGCACCAAGCCGAAAGGGGACTGGCTGATAATCCAGAGGATAAGAACACTGACTCCCACCACCACCAGGGTCAGGTAGTAGTAGCTCGGTATTGAGGAGAGATCGATCGTTGCGATGAGAAGGTTGATCTCGGGTCTCGGAATGCCGACCAGTCCGTCGGCGCCACCTGTCAAGCTGTCCCATTTCCACAGGAGGGCATGGACCATCATACCGAAAGCCAGGGTAAGCATGGCAAAATAGATCTCATCGAGCCGAACACAGAAAAAGCCTATGGCGAAGGCTGCAAGGACGGAAAAAGCAATCGCTATTGAAAACGCCAAGAGGAGAGACGGAGTGACATGGGACAGAATAAGCCCCGCAGTGTAGGCCCCTATACTGAAATAGGCGGCGTGCCCAAAAGAAAGGAGACCCGTATAACCGAACAAGAGGTTGAAGCTAAGGGCAAAGAGTGCCATGATGAGCATTTCCGTCGCAAAGACCACCAGAAAATCCGACAGGAACAGTGGCAACAGAGCGAGAACCAAAAGGGCAAGGCCCACCACGAATGCGTTGTTTTTCCCCCCCCATAATTGATCTGCCCTTTTCCATTGGTCCTTCTCCCGGCGAGCTTCCATCAAGCGACTCTCTCCCCCAGTAGCCCGTGGGGCCGTATGATCAGGACAACAGCCATGAGAACATACATAAAGGCCATTTCGTACCGAGAAAAATACAAGGTACCAAAAGCGTTAAGCTGGCCCAAAAGAAGGGACCCTATCAGAGCCCCTGGAATAGATCCCAAGCCCCCTATCACCACGACTACAAAGGCTTCCACAATCGTATGAACGTCCAGCTCCAGCATGAGGGATCTCAATGGGGCCGCTAACACGCCCGCAAGACCTGCCAACCACGCACCGAACGCAAAGACAACGGTGTAAACCCTTGGAACGTTAATCCCCAATCCGTTGGCCACCTCCCGATCAGATGAGGCTGCCTGCACCATCTTTCCGATTCTTGTCTTTGACAGAAGGACCCAGATGAGAATCCCAATAAGTATTCCCATCAGAATCACAAACAGGTTGTATTTGGGATAGGTTACGCCGAAAGCGTTTACAGCGCCCATAAGAACCTCGGCTTCAGATACCGTTCGGTAAGACACGCCCCAGATAAGCCTGACGAGATCTGTCACGAGCAGGATGATGCCAAAAGTAAGGAGAAGTTGGAATGTGATGTGAATGCCATAAACGGGCCGAATCAAAAACCTCTCGATGATGACGCCGACCCCTGCACAGACCAACGGTGCGAGAAGCAAGGCCAACCAGAAACTCCCGAGCCAATGGGTAAATTGAAAAGCAAAATAAGCGCCCACCATAAACAGGGATCCATGAGCCAGGTTCAGTATCCCGAGGACGCCGAAGATCAATGAGAGCCCCGCTGCAATGATAAAGAGCGTCATCGCACTGGTTAATCCATTCAGAAAGAACATGACAAAGGTGTAGTAATCCACCCGTCCCCCGTGCGAATCCGAGAAGACCTTCCCGCCGCCTATCGGTCGGCGGGAAGGTCCTTCTCAGGCTAAATCGTCGAACTGGCTCGGCGGAAAACCCTCAGCCCTTTACGACGAACTTCATCCACGACGCCGGCTCTTTTTTCGCCCGTCGCTCCAAGACGCTTTCAATGGGTTCAATGATCTCCTCACCCGCGGAATCCTTGATATCTTTGATCCGCATAGCGCCGAGAAACCCTGCAAGCTCGGGTGCTTTGACCGTTTGACCCCATGGAACATCGGAGATGGCCTGGTGGTCTTCCTTCCGAATAACCCTAGAATAGCCAGGGGTTTCGAAACTCATTCCCTCCATGGCCGTGATCACCGCATCGGATTCTATGGTTCCCGCCTTTTCAATGGCCTTCTTGTACACGTAAATGAGGCCATAGGCGTCATGGGCAACAATATGGGGCGGCTCACCATACCTGTCCTGAAAGGCCTCAACCCACTTCTTGTTCTTCTGGGTCGCAGGATGCTCAAACCAGTATCCGTGAGCCGCGGTATAGAGACCTTCGGGCATCTCTGACTCCTTGCCTCGCTTTGTCGCCAAGGCACTGAAAGAATCGAGGGCAAGCCCGGCCGGAGTCATAAAGGCCCCCACTTTTTCAAAAAACCCATAACGCTTTGCCTGTTTGGCAAAGGTGACGAAGTCCCCACCCCAGAGAGAAGAATAGACCCCTTCTGGTTTGGCTCCCAAGAGTTTTGTGACATAGCTGCTGTAGTCTCCTGTTGCGAATTTGGGCCATGCCTGAACCTGCATCGCTTCGACATCCGACCTTCTGTTGGTCAGATGGCTGATAAAGGCTCCCCAGGAGTCCCAGCCGTAGCTATAGTCAGGTCCGATCACAGTCCACTTCTTATAGGGCATTTCCGCGGCGATGGCCGCAGAACCCGCCCCGATTTGATAACAATTGGGATGGACTCGGAAGACGTACTTATTGAAGGCCTCTGTCGTTATTCTTGGAGAGGCCGCACACGGAATGAGGCACACCCGATTGAGTTCTTTTTCCAGGAGAGGAACTACACCCAGAGCAACACCACTGCTATTGAAACCGTGCAAAAAGTCCGCTCCCCAATCGAGAACCAGTCTCCTGGCCTTTCGCGCCCCCACTTCGGGGTTGACCGAGTCATCTTCGAACTTCAACACTACCTTTCTTCCGAGGATTCCTCCAGCCTCATTGATTTCCTGGGCGGCCATACTGGACCCCATCCGTGCTGCCCGACCCCAGGCCGCAACGACGCCCGAGAGGGAGTAGATTCCACCGATCTTTATGGGATCCGTCGATGCCCAGGCTCTCGTCGGTCCACGACTGAGTCCCAGAAGCGCAGGGCCCCCGATCAGAGAGGTTCCAGCAATACCAGAGACCTTCAAAAAATCCCTGCGAGTTATTTTCTTCCTCATAACAGCACCTCCTTTTAGGTAAGAGAGAATCTTCTAGGGAAAAGAAATCGTTTTCTACTTTCTTATCACCTCCTTTTCTTCAGGGATCTCCAGAGCCGGTAAACAGCACCCCAGCTATCGCACCTCTAGCTTACCTGAATTCAGTCCACCGTACCCCTTCTGGATCCAGCTGCCGGATGATCTCCAAAACCTGTGGAATTGGCTGAGCCGTCTCGGGGACGTGTGACGGGACGATCAGTTTGAAGCCTGTCTTTTCCTGGATCTCATCGACGGAGACACCCGGGTGAACTGATCGAAGTTGCATTCGTCGAGCCTCATTCTTGAAATCCAGAACCCCGAGATTGGTGATTACCACCAACTCGTTTTTCTTCTGCTCCTCTGTCCGGTGGTCATAGCCCTGCCCGGTGACGAAATCCACTGTCTCCACAAAAGTCCTGCCCGAATGCCGAGTAATCCATACGACGACCTTCGGCGTAATCGGCATGAGAAAAGCTGTTGCCGCTCCGCCGGGAAGCTGGACCTTGGGTCGATCGATGTCCCCGATAACACTCAGGTTGGTGTTTCCATGGGAATCGATTTGTGCCGCCCCTAGGAACATCATGTCGAGATCTCCGCGCTGAGCCAGTTCGAAGGCCTCATGAAGGCCAAAATACCCCACGCACCTTCGATTGAGTCTTGGATCAAAAGAGGACGGGAAAATCTGCTCGACCTCAGCATCAACGCCACCAGCACCGGAGACATATGCCATATCGGGGGCATGAGTGCGTCGTGCTACCGACATGGCCAGGACTGGGAGGGGAGATGACACACCGTGAAGGACCGTATCGTAATTACTGATTTCAAGGGCCATCGTGGATATCAAGATATCGGGTATGTCCACTTTTGCCGTCCCGCCTGAACTCATGACTGACCCCCTCGGTAGACATACTTTTTAAGATATTCTTCGAACCGATCCTCATTGGCATACTTCATATACTCCTGGATATGGTCATAGTCTGCGTCGTAATAATTAAAGCAGGAGGTAGGATAGGCTCCTCTGGGTGCTTCCACCACGGCATCAACGAGAAAGTGGGGAATAGTTGTTGCCTCTGGGTTCTTACGGAATTCCTCATTCGAGATAATCTCCTCCACGGTGACAACCACCTTTTTCGCCGCCTTCGCCTTGATCACATCTTCGTAGGGAGGCCCCTCTATCCGGACATTGCCGTATTTGTCCGCCTTTTGACCGTGAATAATCGCGACATCGGGTTCAATAGCCCGGACCGCGACCATCTGCTCGCCTGTAAAGGGATCCTCAACCTGTTTGTAGCCGCCGATGATTTCACTCACCCCGAGGACATCTGAACCCAGGAGCCCTTTTACAGGAAGAGAGGGAAGCCCCATGGCTGCCGCCTGCAGCCCAGCTATAATCGGCTGGCAGGCGCCTTCCTTGACCACAATCTCTCTCGCCTCAGCCTTTCGACGGAAATTGGGAGCAAGGCCAAAGACCTCAAAGGCCAGCATACCGGCCCTAATCTTAGACACGCAGCCTCCACCAATCAGCAGGTCAAAATCGATGGCTGGCTCCCGGTCGACAATGTTGAGGCCTTTCCGCCCCTGACGAACGAGTTCCCGGACCATCTCCATGGGGGCTCTGTGAAAGGTCGCCCCCCCTGTGGTGAACAGGTCACCATCTTTGACCATTCCGGCGGCGTCTTTCAATGTGGTGAGAACCTCTCTCATCTACCATCTCCTCCTTAAGGTGACGCAATCGATCTGTGGGGAACCCTCCCGCCCTGGAGTTACGCTCCTAACATTAGCTGCCTTGATCCGACTCTCGCTCCCTCAGCAGCCGTCTCAACGCCTTTCCAGACGCACTCCGTGGGATCTCCTCGACAAACTCGACCACGGTAGGCACCTTGTAGGGTGCCATCCTTTCCTTGCAGAACTCCTGGATTTCCTCAGCAGTTCCGGCCTTGCCCTCCTTGAGAACAATAAAAGCCTTCACAGCCTCGCCTTTTAGTTCATCGGCGATACCGACAAGGGCGAGGTCCTTAATCTTCGGGTTGGTCAACATGATATCTTCCACTTCACTCGGAAATACCTTCTCACCGCCGACATTGATCATGTCCTTACTTCGATCCACGATGAAGGCATACCCGTCCTCATCCATAACCGCAATGTCCCCTGAATGGAACCATCCATCTTTGTCGAAGACCTCCCGGGTGGCTTCTGGCTTGTGGAGGTACCCTTTGGTCACACACGTCCCCTTTACAAGGAGCTCTCCCTGCTCACCTCGAGGCACCTCCTGGCCCTTTTCGTCGACCACCTTGATTTTGGTATCTCCCATGCCGTAACCGCAGGACCCAATCCTGGTCTTTTGAACCGGAGCCGTCGTGGCAACACATGAGACCTCTGTCAGTCCCCA
>JABAOF010004145.1_pt1 | contig 53829 bp, 50 predicted proteins | sample 7062171 | NCBI WGS metagenome assembly JABAOF01 (sample SAMN14538628, study PRJNA623070) | marine sediment metagenome | biome: marine biome [ENVO:00000428]; feature: marine pelagic biome [ENVO:01000023]; material: deep marine sediment [ENVO:00002113] | place: India: Gulf of Khambhat ... | reverse complement strand
CAAGAAATCATCCCGGACCTCATCATCAGCGATATCATGATGCCCGAAATCGACGGGTATGAATTGTGCCGGGTATTAAAGACGGACAGGACCACCAGCCACGTCCCGATTATCCTATTAACCGCCAAAGCAGCAGAAGAAAATATTATCCAGGGCCTGGAAACCGGTGCCGATGATTATATTACCAAACCCTTTAATACCAGGATATTGTTAACCCGGATCAAGAATCTCATCGATCTTCGCCGTCATTTACAGCAGACTATTGACCGGGAGATGATGCTCCAGCCTACCAAAATAGCAGTATCACCGGTGGACAAAGAATTCATGGAAGAGTTGAAAACGGTCATTGAAACGAATATATCAGACCCTGACTTTAGCGTGGAAGAGTTGAGCAAGAAACTTTATATGAGCCATGCCACCCTTTACCGAAAAATCCAGGCTATCACCGGAGAGTCACCCCGGGACTTTATTCGTTCTTACCGTCTCAAGCGGGGGGCTGAGCTGTTGAAAAGCAGTTATGGCAATGTAGGGGATGTGGCGTTTGAAGTGGGATTTTCCAGTACTTCTTATTTTATCAAGTGCTTCAAGGAAAAGTTTCAACAACTGCCTTCCAGTTATATGGTCACCGATTAGGCGTTCATGAGGGAGCCCACGAATTCCACGAATTAACACGAATTTTTTACCAGGATGAGGAAATCCACAAATGTGGTACTGATAGCAAAATCGGTGCCATTCATCCGGTTTTTCCTTTTTCGTCTTATTTTGATCTGAGATTTATAATCGTGATCTTTTTGTTCTATTTTTTTTGTCATTTTGATCTCTAATTGACATTATTTTGATCTCCGAGTACTACCACCCCATTGTTTTTTTATATTATCATACAGCTATAAATAATAAAAAACTAAAAAAAGGAGATATGATTATGATGATGAGAAATTTCAAGTCATTTTTATCTTTGTTAACATTGTGTGTGGTGTTAATTTTCCTGGTCTCTTTATCGAAACCGGCGGCAGCAAATGCCGAAGCAGGTGAGACGGATGATGTCAAAATCGAAGAAGACCTGGTCACAGAAATCCCGGCCAATATCCTCAACACCCGGATGCTAAAATTAGATGTGAAATCCTACGCCGGGCATATCAACGTGCCGGGTAAAGACCCGGAGGGAGATTACAACACCCACCTGTTTTACTGGTTTTTCGAGAGCCGGAACAGTCAATATGTCCCGGAAGAAAAAAAGAAGGACATTCCCTTAGTGATCTGGCTGAACGGAGGACCGGGGGGTTCTTCCCTGCTGGGGCTTTTTATGGAAAACGGCCCTTTTCTTATTCAAGACGATGATACCGGCACCATTGTGACCAATCCCAACAGTTGGAATGAAGAGGTGCATCTCCTCTACTGGGACCAGCCGGTGGGAACCGGTTTCAGCTACTCCGTGCCAGAGGGCCGCTATGCCCACAGTGAAGCGGAATTAAGCCGCCAGTTTTACCTGGCCATCCAGGGATTTTTGGACCGTCACCAGATATATCGAGACTGTCCCCTCTATATCACCGGTGAGAGCTACTGCGGCAAGTACATCCCCAATATGGCCACAGAAATTATGAATCGAAACGGGAAATTAGAGAAAAAGGAAAAGGACCCCCGTTACATCAATTTACAGGGGCTGGCCATCGGCGACGGCTGGATCAACCCGGAGCTCCAGACCAAAACCCAGTTGGATTATGCCTTTCAAATGGGATTCGTGGATACCTTCCAGGAACAGGAGATCATGAAAATGTACAAAACATTCTCCGGTTTAATGAAAGATGCGAAGAAGCAGAAAAAAGGGTCGAAGAAATACCGAAAGCTGATGAAGCAAGCCTCTTGCTGGGGTAACTGGGTAGTGGAACGCACCCTGGACTGCGGCGGCAACCCGGATATGTATGATGTGCGGGGCTGGACTGATGTATCTGCCGACCTGCTGACCAGGTATTTAAACCAGGGGAAGTATAAAAACAACCCGAATCCTACAGTAAAAGAGTGTCTGCACGTAGACGACTCTATCACCTGGGTAACTGCCGATGATGAAGGACCGGTTACGGAAGCCCTGGTGGATGACGCCATGGCCGATGCCGCCCATTTGCTCCCGGCACTTTTTAAAAATTACCGGGTACTGATGTATACCGGCAATTTCGACCTGATCTGCGGCTTCACCGGTACAGAATACATCTTGTGGAATTTAGACCGATTTAGCCCGGACAGACAGCAAGAATGGGTGAAACGTTGGCTGGAAAAATGGCGAACGCTGCACAGGAAAGTATGGGTGCTGCCGCCCAATCAAACGTTGGGGTATATCAAGCATTATGACAATGTAACCCAGGTGAACATCCCCCAGGCTGGCCACCTGGTTCCCATCGCTCAACCCGAAGTCAGCCGCACCATGATCAACAACTGGATCTTCAAGCGCCCTTTTCCCGCTTATGATCCCCTCGAGAAGAAGCTTAAATGCTGCAAATATGTAAAAAGAGAAAATTGCATTAAATAAGGAGGAATAAACCATGAAACCTTTAACATTTAACCAATTATGGCAAAAAGACGGCAGTGTTCATAAGGATGCGCCCCGATGGGCAAAGTCATTGGCTGAAATCCGCAAAGCCTTTCCCTCTCCCTTTAAAGAAAGCCCGGACCGCTTGCTGGAACAAGTGACCAAAGGCATCAAGAAACTGGATGAGCTGAAACAGGAAGTCGGTGGGCCGGCCTTCCTGGGACGACCAGGGTCCTTCAACCCCAAAGGTCCCGATTACAAAAAAGCCAGGGAAGCCCAATTACCCCATCATGACCTGGGTAACCTGGATAAGATACTTGAAGAAACCATCAACCATTCGGTGGACCTTTTTAAAGGGCTGCCCAACTGGAATCACCCCTTGAGCATGCCCAATGTGATCCCGCCGGCCAATATTGCCGCCATCATTGCTGCGATGATGACCGAGGTATTCAGTCCCAATATCATCGAGGGAGAATATTCCTGGGACGTGGAATTTTCCGAGCTGGAATCCGCGGCCATGTTGGCCCGGTTAATCGGTTGGGACCCGGAAACCGCAGGCGGACTCTTTACCTTTGGCGGATCGGGCTGCTATTTTTACGGTATGAAGTATGCCCTCACCCGGGTCCTGGGACGGGAGTCACGTTTTAAAGGAATCCGCACCGAGGGCAAAATACTGGTCTCCCAGCAAGGGCATTATTGCAAACTCAACTCCACGGATTGGACCGGCCTGGGCATGGACCATATCATCGATATTGAAACAGACCCGGAGACTAATGTCATGGATATCATCCAACTGGAACGGGTGATGGAAAAGTTGTATAAAGAAGGTACCCCTATCATCTCCATCATATGTACCATGATGACCACGGACACCAATGCCGTGGACCCGGTAAAACAGGTGAGGGAAATGGTGGAAAAATACCCCAACCCCCACGGATACGGGAAACCCTTCATTTACTGCGATGCGGTTTGCGGTTGGTCGTGGTTGGTCTTCAAAGACTATGATTTCGAACATAATCCCCTGGAGTTTACCCGGGAGATTTTACCCTTCATCAAACAGAACAGCGAAGCGGTACAGGAGTTGGTCTATGCTGATGCCGTGGGCTGTGATTTTCACAAGTTGGGCTGGGCGCCCTATAACTGCAGCCTGTTCGTGATGAAAGACTACGAGGAATTCCGCCGGCTCATGTGCCGTCCCGGTTCCGATTACCTCCAGGAACGCACCGAATACAATCCTGGTTTGTATACCCTGGAGGTCTCCCGTTCCGGGTCCTATTCCATGGCTGGATGGGCAACGTTGAAATTGTTAGGGTATGAAGGTTTCCAGGCCATCCTCGGTCATATCCTGGAAGCAGAGCATTACCTGCGCCGGCGATTGGCGGAAGAAAAAGACCTGGTCTGTGTAAACCCTGACGATTACGGTTTTGTCACCCTGTTCCGCGTGTACCCTAAGGATGTGAATGCCGATGCCCAGTATCAAAAGGAACTGGCCTGGCCTGACTGCCTGGACCAATTGATGAAACACAACCGGCTTCAGGCGAAAGTAGCCGATAAGTTGTGGGAATGGTTCAGGGAAGGGAAAAAATTCGATCTCCCCAAAGATTGTTTTGATTACACCCCCTATACCAGTTACACCAGCGGCTTTAGGCCCACCGAGTATAACCCGGAGCAAAGCAACCCCAATGCTGTGATCTATGCACTGAAATCCTATCCCATGAATGTCAATATCAATTATAACTCTATGGAGACCTTGATCGAAATGGTTAGAGAGGCCAGGGACCAGGTCGTTAAAGAAGGATGGGTCTAAGTAAGAGTTAAGATGCAAGCTCCGGCTTCAAGCTTTAAGCGCCATCGGCTTTCTGCTTGCGGCTTGAAGTCGGAGCTCAATTCAATCGGCAGAAAATAGTACTTTGCAATAAAATTAATATAGTGATACAATACCCCCATGATTGTACTGGATTATATCGAATTTGAAACCAAAGGCAAGAATGAGGTCATCGATATTACCGATGACGTTCGCCAGGTGGTTATGCGGTCCGGTGCCGATAACGGCAGTGTGTTGGTTTTTGTTCCCGGTGCTACGGGTGCGCTTTCTACTATCGAGTATGAGCCCGGCCTGGTCAAAGACTGGCCGCAGTTGATGGAAAAGCTAATCCCCAGCAGGGAGTATTATTACCATAATGAGACCTGGCATGACGGTAATGGGCATTCCCATTTGCGGGCCACGCTGGTGGGGCCGTCGTTAACTGTTCCCTTTGAGAATCAACGGTTGATCCTGGGAACCTGGCAGCAGATTGTTTTCCTTGAATTTGACAACAAACCTCATCACCGTCGAATTGCTGCGCAGGTCATGGGAGAATAGGGTAGGGGCGACTCTCCATAAGTGCTAACTTAAGTATTACGCCAGATTAATAAAGGCTCTGTTTTTTTTTATAAAAAGTTTTGTGGGGGTCCAGGCCCGCGGCGCGGGCGGCCTCAGCAGGCCCTTCGGGCCATCTCGAAGGCTTCCTTACCAGAACCAACCGAGTAACAACTTTTGAAATTGACATGAATTGAAAAGAGGGATGTTGTTTCAAACGTTTGGGGAAGCCTTCAACTTACCTTCTATTTTCTCTTTCTTTTTCTAATAAAAAGTTTTGTGGGGGTCCAGGGGGCACTTACAGTGCGGTATTAAAGAATATCCATGGAGACGATACGTTGTTTGAAGCATCGTACGCCGTCCTTGCTCTGCAAATGCTCCCCCACGCAGTGGGGCCTGGCCGCCGAAGGCAGAGATTTTATTTAAAAAAATGGCCTAACAATAGCGGAAAGGGAAATAAATAACAGCAGCAATCTCATATAAACCCGTAAATGCTCCTTTGAAATCTTCTCACCGATTTTCAAGCCGATCCACGAACCCAACAAAACTGTGGGTGTTAAAAGAACCGCTTTTAACAGTGGGGGCCACAACATAGAACCGAACATCAACCCCATAAAGAAAATTTGAAAAGGCACAAATACAATGGAAAAAGCAATGGGTGTGACCCGCATTTTTTCATTGGACCACTTATGGGCAAGAATCCACAACACCAACGGCGGCCCACCGATATTAGCAAGACCGTTCAAAAAACCCGAAAAAAAACCGGCAATATAACCCCAGGCAGGCGCAACCCTTTCCCTGCTTTTGATTACCCTTTTCCATTGGAGCAGAAGTAGCAAGAGAATCAATGCACCAATGATCTGTTTAATCGCCGGTTGGCTCAGAAAAGAAACCTGGTACAGGCAGTAGACCCCCAACGGTAAAGTGGCAAGCCCGACTGCCATATATGGGGCTTGGCCTTTCCAGTCTGCTGCTTTCCACAAATACGAAACAGCGGTAATTTTCTGCACAGCCGAACCGATTACAACGATAATCACGGTTTCCGGCAGGGTGAAACCCATAAATAAAAATAACGGCACAGCAAAAAGACCAAAACCAAAACCGGATGAGCTCTGGATTATACTGCCAAATATCATGATGCTGCCAATTTTTACAATTTCAAGAATATCCATTCAATCACCATTTGGAGGGATAAACCACAGAGACACAGAGAAGAAGAGAAGAAAAATGCAAAAATACCTTGAATACTTCATTCTTCACGAATGAAGGAATCGATGCCTGATTTCTCCAGGCGGTCTTTCAATTTTTCTGCTGCCTCTCGCGAAGACAACCAGTCTGAAACGATTTTGTATAAACCATCTTTCATTTCGATTTTAAAAGGGACCTCCGGTAAAACCGCTTTTATACGCCTTAACAAGCGTTTGGCATTCTTCATCGAACCGAATGCACCGGCCTGGAGGTAAAACGTCCCCTGCGATATCGGCTGCACATTAACTGAAACAGGAGGAGATGTATCCGATTTTGTAATTACAGTCGAATCTGTTTCCGTCAAATCCGTTGGCTGTTTATCTGCAGTTGGCTGCACAAACTGAACCGTTTTCTCACTGTCTGGCAGCTTGACAACGCGAAGGTGCACAGGAGCCGTACCCTGCCCATATATTCCGATTCGTTTGGCCGCTTTTCGGGAAAGATCGATAATACGCCCTTCTATAAACGGCCCTCTATCATTAATGCGGACAGTCACTTTCTTCCCGTTATCCACATTCTCCACTTCCACCAGGGTATGAAAAGGCAATGTCTTATGTGCAGCCGTTAATTTATCCATATCGTATATCTCACCATTGGCCGTTCGTTTCCCATGAAAGTCATCCCCATCACCATACCAGGAGGCAATACCGGTTTGAAATACCTCATTACTCACTATCTTCGCCTCTTCCAGTTCCTTTAATTCTACTTCCCCTGGTTTCTCTTTGACCGGCGTAACTGTAATCTCCTCCCTTTCCTGCTGCTCCGGCGTTTCAGGCTTTGAACTTTCTTTTTTTTCCTTTTGTTCTTCTTTTGGCTGTTCCGGTTCCGTCAGGATATCCCAATTATCCCCCCGACCGGAACAAAAATTCAATAACAAAACCGTTAAAAGAAGACAAAAAAGTCTAGGCAATCTTATATTCAAATTTATACGCATATGAAATTATAGCAGAATTCTTAAAAATAACAACTAGTTAAGACGACTCCTTGTTTTCCTGTAAGCATTTTTCTTTTTCGGCTTTAAATGCCTGAGAATCTTCTATTATTTTCACGGATTTGATTTCTTTGTCCTTATACAAAAATAGTAACAGGAAATTTCCCAGTGATTCTTCCGCCGACACCTTTGCTATTTTTTCAATATCCGCATTCTTTGCATCTCTTACCAGTCTTTCCTTGCACCCTTTTTTTACGATCAGGATGTTCCGATAAGACTCCGGGTTGTTCAAATTAACTTTCTTTTCTTTCAAGATCGTATAGCCTTCTATTTTCACTTTTTTATCGAAAATGAACCATGGATTTATTTCGCTTTTTATTTTCATTTCCAGGTTCAAAAATAAAGTCCCTGTGCCTTCACAAAAAAAGTGTGCGTCTTTATCAGCAGCGAGTCTCGATAAATCGTACACAGCTTTAACCCAACCCCTTGCCAGGTAAGCAATATCTGTTTTCATTTTTGTTATCTCTTTTTCAACTTTGGCGCTGTACTTTTTCTTAAAATCCTCCCAGCGGCTGCTTTCAAGAAATAGTTGCAAAAGTCCCGCATTGGTAATAACAATCGTATAACGCCGATTGTTGGCATCATACTCTACTTCTGTGTATAACCGTCTCAATGTATCAATTGCCTCTTTTTCCTCCTGGTCCGTAATAATCACTGCCAGTTTTTCGGTTAGAATCCTCTCATTTCTTAAATCATTTTGAGCTAAAAGACCTTTTTTTTCAGCGTCTTTTAACCTATCGTAAAGCTTTTTTACCTTTTTACCAAGCTCTTCCCGGTAGTATTCCCGTAACGAATACACCACCTCACCATAGTATTCGGCTGCTGTCAATTCTTTTATGTCAGCGATTTTTTCGATGGTGATAGAGGTTTCCTCCACCGAAAGACCCGAAGGAGTAAAAACACCTTTAATGAAACCGAAATATATAACACAAAATACCAGGATTGCCCCTATTGCGATATATATGATTCTTTTGACCATGTTCATTCCTCCTTTTTTATGGTTGTTAATCCTTATCTTGAAAAACATCCGGATCGTAAATCATTAGCGGTTTGTTGGAAGATTTAAAATGGATATAGATCTCCTCAAATCCCATCTGCTTTAATAACTTCTCCATAAACACCCTGGTTTTTGTCTCAGCGGCTTCCTTTATTCCCAGGTGATTCACATAAGCTCTGATTTCCGCTTCCGCCATCCTGTAGAACGATTCAATATCACTTAGTTTAAATTTATTCAAGAATTTATTCTCCGTATACTGCATATCTGGTTTCATTTCTTCCGGGGGGTAGGAAAAATTAACGACTTCCACTGGTGGTAGTTTTAATTCAACCTGTTTATTGTCCACTTTGATATCATCGGGTTCGATTTTGTTTAAATCAATCCCGGCTTCAATAAAGGCTTTGGTATACGCCAAAAATGTTGCATCTTTTAATTGAATAAAAAATGCCAATCGTTTCTCTTTTTTTCCCACTACCACTTTTTTTATCACAAACTTAACCGTTGCCAGTTTGGCGACCTTTTTGATTTTATTCAAAATTAAGGTCCGTTGTTTCGGAGCCCTGCTGCACTGTGGGAAAAAAAGACTTAAAAGAAAAATCATAATTACAAGCAAAACAATTTTATGCCTCATTTTATTCCTCCCTAATATTCTGGAATAAAATATATAACACAAACCACCTCACAATACAAGCCCCAATGTCCTTAAAAGAGAACAGAATTCTGTCTTTTTTTTGGCATTTAAATTGCTTGGTTTTTACATAAAGCGAATGAAGAATAGAAAACCATACCAAAACAGCGTCGTATTGTTTTTAGTCATTGGTATACTTTTTCTTTTGGTGCTTTTTCCAATGCATTCGCCAGGTAAATCCCAAAAAGGCCGGTTCAAAGCCATAATCGATTTGTTGTTCCAGCAAAAACGGTATGATGCTGCTGAGGCCTGCTGCCGACGGTTATTGGGAAAGCCCCAAAAGCAATGTTACCGCTGCCTGGGGGATGCTTTTTTTAACATCGGTGATTATAAAAAGGCAGGAGAATATTACAGGAAGTGTGAATATACAGAGGGGCATTTACGGATAATCGATGTCTACCTGCAAATGAAAGCGTATGAACGGGCGCTGGCCTATTGTGAAAAACTTCAGTTGATCAGCCCGGAAGCCTATGGTCAAATGGTTCATCGCATGGGCATTGCCCATTTTGGCCTGGGGAATTATGAAAAAGCTGTTGAGTATTTTGAGGAGGCCATGCCATCGGCACCCCGGGCCGCTGCCTATGAACGCCTGGCAGAAATCTATCACCAAAAAGACAATAAAACCTCTGCGAAAATCTATTATAACAAAGCGGTCCGGGACTATGAATTTCTACTTAAACATTTTTTCTATGAATGGAAAAATGAATATATTACACCTTTGCGAAGATGCATTGCCAGGAGGGACCAGTATGAGAAAACCGCCGGGGAAAAAGAAAAACAAGTATTATTGAACCGGGTATTGCAGGGAGTAGGGAAATACTGCCAGAAAATGAAAAATTCAGCGTTTCATTTCTTCTGCCAGGAGGAAATCGTTGAACTGATAGACTTTTCCGTGGAAGCAGCACACATAGAAAAGATACCCAAAGAGTACAGGGGAATAGAAGTGCTGCCGTGGATAAAAAACACGTATCTTTATGAGTACCAGTTAATCAAGGAAGGGAAAGAAATTAATGAAACCCGTACATTAATTAAACAAAACAGTTTCAAAAAAAATCAAGCGGATGCGCCGCTGCTTACCCGGGGACATAAATATGAAAAATTGATCTTCGGCCCTCTGGCGCTCCTGTCTGAATTCTGGCAATATCGCTTCTATTTTAACGTGCTCAGGGAAGAAAAATTATGGGGCGAAGACACGGCAGTCATCGAAGCCATCCCGTTGCATCTTTACGCGCAAAACCACTTGTTCGGCAGCATCTGGATTAGCAAGAACGATTTCACTGTATTAAAAATCCAATGGAACCCCAGATCCATCGGTCGTTCCCATCAAATAGAAAAAAAGGCCCGGGCCCTGGACGCCGCCCCAAACATTACCTTTTTTGCAGAATTCAGGGAAAAGAAAAGGGGAATCCGGTTCCCCTCCAGGTATTACCTGGAGGAAGCCTATATCAATAAAAAAGGAAAAAAATATGTGCGGTTAAGGCAGGATGTGACATTGAAGGATTATATGTTTTTCGTGGTGGCGTCAGAGGTGGTTGAAACCAAACCCGGTACCCTGAAAAGGAGATAGAAAGAATGAAGAAACCCGGGAAGCAAAAAGGAATGCAATTAGTTTTGATTTTTGGTTTGATTGTTTGTGTGCTGGTTTTACCTGGATATATACATCCGCAAGATGCGGATGAGGGAATTCCTTCAGGGGAACGGGCGGCTGCCTATGAACGGCTGGCTGAGGACTACCGCCAGGAAGGCAATAAAACCGCTGCGAAAGTCTATTATGATAAAGCCATTGAGGAGTATGAATTCCTGCTTAAAAACTTTTTCTATGAATGGAAAGATGAATATATTCCTTCGCTGCGACGATGTATCCGGCAGAGGGACCGGTTTGAGAAAACCGCCCAGGAAAAAGCAAAGCAAGCGTTATTGGACCGGCTCCTGGAAGGTGGGGGTAAATACTGTGAAAAGATGAAAACGTCGGCGTTTCACTTCTTTTGCCGGGAGGTGGTTAATGAACTGGTGGACTACACCACGAATATCAGGAAAATAAAAGCCGTCTGGAGTCATCAAATGGAAAACAAGCTTATACCACCGGTAAAAACCAAATACCTTTACGAGTACCAGTTACTCCAGGAAAATGATAAAGTCTACGAGACGCGGACGTTAATCAGGCGAAACGGTGTAAAGATCAAAAACCCCCGCACTCAACAGCAAACGCAGGTGCACCGGTTTGAAAAACTGATATTCGGTCCTTTTGCTCTTTTATCCAAATTCTGGCAAAACCATTTTTTCTATAAAATCCTGGGGGAAGAAAAGTTGTGGGGCGAGGAGGTGGCGGTTATCGAGGCCATTCCTTTGCATGTCTATAAAAAAAATCATCTTTTTGGAAAAATCTGGATCAGCAAAACGGATTTTACCGTATTAAAAATCCAGTGGGAACCCAAATCCATCAGTTTTTCTCAACAAATAGAGAAAAAAGCCCGGCTTTTGGGCGGAAAACCCGACATCACGTTTTATGGGGAATTCAAAACCCGAAAGAGAGGCATTCGCTTCCCTTCACGGTATTTTATCGAGGAAGCCTACGTCGATAAAAAGGGAAATAAGTATATTCGCTTACGCCAGGATATAAAAATGAAAGATTACATATACTATGTCGTGGCCTCGGAAGTTATTCAAGCTGCTCCCGGGGAATTGACAGACCTAATTAAAAAAAAGGAGCAGGCAAATGAGAAATAGAAAGCCGGAACAACATTGTTTGTCGTTGTTTTTAATTATGGGGCTGCTTTTTCTTCTCTTTGTTTTGCCGTTTTATTCGCAGGACAGGGGGAAAAAAATAGCAGACAAGATTAAAAGTAAAATCGAAGCGTTCATCGGGCAAAAGCAGTTCAGTGACGTGGAGTCTTACTGTCAGGGGCTGAGAGGAAATAGGAAAAAAATATGTTACTGGTGCCTGGTAAATGCTTATCTTGAATTGGGTCAATACGAAAAAGTCCTGGAGTATTGTCAATCCTTGCTGTCCGGGAAAAAGAAAAAAGATCGACATATATATCTCCAGATGGGCCGGGCTTATCTCGGATTGGGGAAATATAAAAGCGCCGTGGAATACTTTAAAGAGGGGGAACCATCCGCGTATCGGGCTCAGGCATATGGAAAATTGGCTGATGAGTATTTCAAAAACAGCGACCTCGCCTCTGCGAAAACATATTATGCCGAGGCCGTGAAAGAGTATGAATTTGTGCTAAAACATTTCTTTTATAAATGGAAAAATGAGTTTTCCCGAGACTTGAAGCGGTGTATCCAACGGTTGGATCAGTTTGAAAAGACAGACAGTGAAAAAGCAGATCAAGCGTTATTGGATAAAATCCTGGCCGGCACGGCTAAATACTGTAAGAGGATGAAAAGCTCTGCTTTTTATTTCTTCTGCAACGAGGAAATCGCGGAAACCATGGACCTTTCCGGCCCCTATGGACAGATACAGGAATGGAGACCCCTGGAGACCTCCAGGGTCTCCCATGCGGTAAAAAATGTCTATCTCTACGAGTATCAGTTGATACAGGAAGGTGAAAAAATCCAGGAAACCCGTACGTTGTTAGAACAAAACGGTCTCAAAAAAAATGAACCCAATGCCAAATTAAAAATCAGTGGATGCAGGTTTGAAAAGCTGATTTTCGGACCCAATGCCATTCTCTCCAAATCCGTCCAGCGACAATATTACTATAAAATCCTTAAGGAAGACACGTTATGGGGAGAACACGCGTTTATCATCGAGGCGATTCCTCTCTCGTATTACAGGACAAGACAACTTTTTGGCAAGATATGGATCAGTAAAAAGGATTTCAGTGTCATGAAAATCGAATGGGTACCCAAATCCATTGGTTATTCCCACTTTTTCGAAAAAAGGGCCCTGAACTTAAAGTCAATACCGGAAATCGCTTTCTTTGAAGAGTTCAAAATTGCACGAAGTGGGATTCGCTTTCCTTCCCGGTATTTCCTGGAGGAAGCCTACGTGGATAAAGATAAACGTAAATTTGTCCGCCAAAAACTGGATGCGCAATTCAAGGATTACAAGTTTTTCGTGGTGGCTTCGGAAGTTATAGAAGCCAAACCCGGCGGCGTGAAATTGAAGTAGTAGGGATAATACAGCCCTGGATCCCACTGTCTTTAACAAATTATACAAGGTGGGGTACCGGTGCAGATGCAGCTAGTTCCGCCGCACGTGTAGGTTTCAACAGGATATGGAGGTTTGTCTACACCTCCATGGACTTTCATCATCTTGCCAATGGTTAGATCGGCAATAGTTTCTTTGTTTAACGTAAGTTTTTTGCCAAATGCTTTTGATTTCATAATAGCCTCCACTCTCATATAATACAACTAAAAAAAAGTTTTTTCAAGGGCCTTTTACTTTTTTTTGCCATTCTGCGGCTATTATTTATTGAGTAAAAAAACCGGCGAGACTATCTACCAGGAATAAAACTTTTTCTTCGCATCTCTTCGCGGCTAACTTAACTGTTACTTTATAACCGTATTGTAAATGCCTTCGTGGTTTTACTCAAATACGAATTGATTGTCCCGGTAATCGATGTGAACTGTGGACTCGGGGAGCAGTTTGCCTTCTAAAATCAACGAGGACAATTGGTCCTGGATTTCCCGCTGCATCACCCGCTTTAACGGCCGTGCCCCCAGTACCGGGTTGTATCCCATTTCCGCCAACCGAAACAGCGCATCATCCGTAATATTAAGGGTAATTTTGGCAGACTTTAATAACTGCCCCAGTTTTTTCAATTCAATCTTTGTAATCTCTTTAATGATCTCCTCTGTCAGCGGCTTAAAGGTAATAATCTCATCGATCCGGTTCAGAAACTCCGGCTTAAAATACCGGAACAACAGTTGTTCCACATCCTGCTTGATTTCATGGTAATCGGTTTTTTCCTGGATGATCTCAGAACCCAGGTTTGAAGTCATAATAATAATGGTATTGGTAAAATTAACGGTTTTGCCTTTGGCATCGGTTAAGCGTCCGTCATCCAGGATTTGCAGCAGGATATTAAAGACATCGTGATGGGCCTTTTCAATTTCATCCAGCAGGATGACCGAATAGGGCCGCCGTTTAACCGCTTCCGTCAATTGGCCGCCCTCTTCATATCCTATATAACCGGGAGGCGCCCCAATTAACTTTGCTACCGAATGCTTCTCGATGTACTCCGACATATCGATACGAACCATGGCCTTTTCACTGTTGAATATAAATTCGCTCAGGGTTTTAGCCAGTTCGGTTTTTCCCACACCCGTGGGCCCCAGGAACATAAACGAGCCAATAGGCCGGTCCGGCGCATGCAAACCCGCTTTTGAACGACGGATCACCCGCGATACCGCGGATACCGCCTCATCCTGACCCACTACTCGCAGCTTGATGATATCTTCCATCTTCAACAACTTATCCCGTTCACCACTCAGTAATTTTGTTACCGGTATGCCGGTCCATTTGGACACCACCTCGGCAATGTCTTCCTCGGTGATCTCCTCGGTTAAGATTTTCTTCTCCTTCTGCACCTCTGCCAACTGCTCCTGGACCGCTTCGATTTGTTTATTGGTTTCCGGTATTCTTCCATATTGAATCTGGGAAGCCAACTCATAATCGTTTTTCCGCTCTGCCTCCTGCTGCTGATTCTTCAACCGGTCAATCTCCGCTTTCAAGTCCCGCAGCCGCTCGATTAATCCCTTTTCCAGTTCCCACTGCGTCTTGATTTTATCTCTCTCCACTTTCAACCGGTCCAGCTCATCCACCAACAACCTCAATTTTTCCTTAGCATCCCAGCTGTTCTCTTTTTTCAGCGCCTGCCTTTCAATCTCTAGCTGCATGATCTTGCGCTCCTGTTCATCCAGTTCCTGGGGCTGAGAATTCATTTCAATCCGCAGCCGGGAAGAGGCTTCATCCATCAGGTCGATGGCCTTGTCCGGCAGAAACCGGTCGGTAATGTACCGGTTGGAAAGCGTGGCTGCCGCAATCAACGCCGCATCCGTGATCTTAATGCCGTGGTGGATTTCGTATTTTTCTTTTAGTCCCCTTAAAATAGAGATCGTCTCCTCCACGGAAGGTTCCTTAATAAACAGCGGTTGGAACCGCCGTTCCAGCGCCGGGTCTTTTTCGATATACTTCTTATATTCGTTTAACGTGGTGGCACCAATGGCCCGCAATTCACCCCGTGCCAATGCAGGTTTCAACATATTGGAGGCATCCACCGCACCCTCTGCCGCACCAGCCCCCACAATGGTGTGCAGCTCATCAATGAAAAGTATAATCTCACCATTGGATTCCACCACCTCTTTAATAACCGCCTTTAACCGGTCTTCAAACTCACCCCTGTATTTGGCTCCTGCCAATAAGCTGCCAATCTCCATGGCCACGATTCGCTTTTCTTTCAGCATTTCCGGCACATCACCCTGCACGATGCGGAGAGCCAGACCTTCTGCAACCGCTGTCTTGCCTACCCCGGCCTCACCAATCAACACCGGGTTGTTTTTGGTTCGCCTCACCAGTACCTGCATGATGCGTCGAATTTCATCATCCCTGCCAATCACCGGGTCCAGTTTGCCATCCCGCGCCAGTTGAATCAAATCCCGGCCATAGCGCTTCAACGCCTGCATCTTATCTTCCGGGTGCGGGTCCGTGACCTTCTGAGTCCCCCTGATCTGCATCAATACCTTTAAAAAATTATCCCCGTTAACACCCGCAGCAATTAAAATCTTTGCTGCCGCACCACCCATCTCAATGAGAGCAATCATCAGGTGTTCCGTCGATACATAATCATCCTTAAATTGTCTCATCACATCCAGGGATTTATTTAAAACCTTTTTGAAATCACTCCCTGCATACTGGTCTACGCCTCCCTGTACTTTGGGCAATTTATTGATTTCTGCCTCAGTTTTAGAAATCAGCCCCACAACATCAACGCCAATCTTTTTTACCACTTCCGGTACAATATTCTCGGGCTCTGACAATAAGCTGTGAGCAAGATGCAAAGAAGTAACCTCCTGGTTTCCATGTTCTCCGGCCAGGTTAACCGCCCGCTCAATCGCTTCGTTGCTCTTAAGTGTAAATTTGTCTCTGTTCATCATTTTTACCTCCTTTTATACTAAATCTTATAACATCTTTATCAAATATTTCTTATTAAATTCTTGTAATATATTATACACCATTCGTAGTATTCTGTCTACTTTTTTTATTTTTTTAGGCCACTAAGTCACAAAGTCACAAAGACTTCCCTTTTTGCCTTAGTGCCTTCGTGGCAAAAAACAAATAGTGAATCCAATTCAGTCGTTTTTCTTGACAAAATCGTCACAACAGGGTATTATTAAATATGGAAACCAGGAAAAAAGGAACGAAGCGTTATATTTTTATGGTATCCGATGCCACGGGGGAAACCTGCAATAGGGTTGTTAGTGCTGCGCTTCGGCAATTCAAAACCACCGAAGCCGTGTTAGAAACGATTCCTAAGGTACTCACCCCTGAACAGATCGATAATGTTATTCAAAAAGCTGCTGATGTCAATGGGATCATTGTTTACACCATGGTGGAGCCGGAATCCAGGCATATGATCTCCGAACTGGGCCGACTAAAAGGCGTGCCTACCGTTGACATATTGGGGCCGCTGCTCACCCGTTTTTCCGATCTACTGGAATTATCCCCTTTGGCAAAGCCCGGACTGGGACGACAACTGGACGATGACTATTTCAAACGTATTGAAGCTGTGGACTATACGATTAAACATGACGACAGCATGGGATTGTCCACGTTGGACCAGGCAGAGGCCGTGCTGCTGGGGGTTTCCCGAACCACCAAAACACCGGTTAGCATTTATCTCTCTTACAGGGGCTGGAAAGTAGCCAATATTCCCCTTATTTTAGGTTACCCGCCGCCGCCGGAGGTTTTTGCCATTGACCAGAGAAAAATCATTGCCCTGACGGTGAAACCATCCCGCTTGCAATTACTCCGCATGGAGCGGCAGCGTAAATTGAAAAACTGTGGAATGGAAAACTATACCGATACTCACCAGGTTCGGGCTGAAGTGAACTATGCGCTGGACCTCTATCAGAAGCATGAGTATCCTGTCCTGGATGTCACTTACAAATCCATTGAAGAAACCGCAACCGAGGTGATGCGTACGATTTATTATCGCATGGGCTTTAAAAAAGGCAAGCTTGAACCGGAACCTCTTTAGTATTAGGAAAAAATATAATTAAGAATCCTGGAATCAGTAGAAGAATATCGCGTATAAGCAGCCCCAGCGGATCACTTCCGGATTCGGTAACAACCGTTGAAAAACATCCGCAGTCAAAACTCAAACCCCGGATGAGATTTATACTAATGGCAATCGTAAAAATAAGAAGAAGAGAGGACAGAACCACTGCGGAAGTTCGTTTAAAAATTCCTGCCACCAGGAAAAGCCCGGCCATGATCTCTACCCACGGCATTACAACTGCTAACGTGGTAACCAGGGTATCCGGCAGTAATTGGTAATTGTAAACAATCCTGGCAAATCCGTGAGGATCAGCGACTTTATGGATACCCGCATAAATGAACAAACCACCCAGTATGAAACGGCAGAGCACCTGGACCGGTAAAGAAGATAAGATGTTAATGATTTTCTCTTTCATTTGGAATTCTCACTTTCTGTTTGTGTTGTTGATTGGGATGGTTCCATTTCTACCGGATACCCCAATTCTTGCCACTCTTCGATTCCCCCTTTGTAAACGAAAATCTCACGGTGTCCTTTGTTATGTAATTCTTTTGCCAGCAGGGAGGAATCCAGGCAGTGCACCCCAATGCAGTAGATGACGATTGATTTTCCCTGCCTGTCTGCATCTGCCAACAATTCCGCAACTTCGGGGTACTTTTGATTAAATTCTCCGATAGGGAAACTTACTGCCTGGGGGATATATCCTTTACTATAGTCAGAGGCGCTGCGGGCGTCCAGCAGCACAACCATATCTGCTTCCAACAGGCTCCTTAAGGTTTCCACATCCATGTCATCATAATAAATGGACAGGTCTTCTCCTGCTGCCAGGGCCGGATTCGGCTGATATTTGGTAAAAAGCGGCAGTGATGATTCCTGGAGATGATTGTAAGCCACACTGATGGTAATGCTTAGAATCAATATCACACCTAATTCGATAAAAAACTTTTTCATGGTCAATTTACCTTTTATTGAGATGATTACGTGTATCTTAGCAAATTTCAGATTCGAAAAGCCTGGAAACTATAGTAATATGATTTCCGGATTTTGTCAATTAATATGAAGGGGAATTTTCTATTATTGTTTGTAATTTGGAATTTATAATTTTCCTCCGCTGATTTCTATTGATTATTTTTTTCTAATCTGATATGGTTATTAACGGAATTTTTAAACGATAGCATTAATATTATATGTTGCATCAATTATGGAGGTGAATAATGGGCATAAAAGAAATTTTCCAACAAGGTTGGAAGGAGCTCAGGCGAAAGTCAGCGCTGCTCCAGGCAAAAAGAGAGCTCAAACAAAAAGAGAAAGTATATGAAGAGCAATTGACAGCCCTGGGGCAAAAGGCCTGGGAAAGCAAACTGGATATCGATGCTTACGAAAATGTAAAGGAACTGCTCACCAGTGCCCAGAAGCAGCAGGATGATCTAAAGGCCCAACTGGAGGATTTGGAAAACCGGAAAAAACAAACCGAAGAGAAGAAAAAGCAGGAAAACGAGACCTTTGATTCCCGGCTTAAAGAAGTGGAAGAGAAGAAAAAAGGAGTGGATGACCGGCTGGAAGATGAGAAAAAAGTCTTGAAAGAGGCCCAGAAGGAAATGGATAATGCAAAAAAACGGTTGGCTGAAATTACAGCAGAGAAAAACCAGTTGAATAAAAAAGCAGCCGATGCCGACACTCCTGAAGAGGAGAAAAAACAAATCCCGGGGAAACTGGAGGCATTGGACAAAGAGAGAGCAGAACTGGATGAAACAGTAAACACAAGAACTGAGGAAATCAATGGGCTTCTTGAAGCGATAAAACCTATCCAGGAGGAGTCTGATAAGTTTCAAAAGCAGATTGATGATATCCGTGCCCAGCAAAAACAAGTGATCGGAGAATTGGACAAGGCCATTTCGGAAATTAAAAAAGAAATGGATGGATGCAAAGATAAGCTGAAAGAAGTGGATGAAGAGCAGCAAAAGAATTTCAAGCTGTTAGGGGAGAAGCTCGCGGCTGCGGGTGTTATGGATGAGGCTGTGGCTGCGGAAATGGCGGCGGTTCAGGCAACGGAAAAAGAGATGGCAGGTATCCATACGGAGATTGAAACACTGGAGCAGCAGGGAAGTGCGGCTGCCAAAAGTGCTTTTTGGCAGATGATCGGCATCGTCGCCGCAGGCATTGTTCTTCTCATTATCATTATTGTTCTGCTGAGCATGTTATTCAAGTCCTGTGACAAAGGTAAAACCGCTGATACCCGCGACGACACCACAACAGCAGCGGTATCCGAATCCGCAGAGGAAAAGGAAAAAAAGACCGATAAAACAGCACCGCAAACCATGGAAGATATTACCGCCATGCTCAAAGAACGATCTGAAAAGATTCACGGCAAAGACATTGTGGTGGCGGATAAAGACACATTGACCGCAGCACTGCCCAATATCCACGGCTGGGAAATGAAACCGCCTTCTTACAGCAAACAAACGTTCGGTCAAATGGAAACATCGCAACTAACCACTACTTACACAGGCCCGGATGCCAAAGAAATTGAAGTCACTCTTGTAGATACCGCCACTGTATCCGCTGTGCTGCAGCCCTTGAAAATTATTATTAGTTTGAGACGGACAGAGGAGAATGAAAACGGATATAAGAAAATAAGCACTTACAAAGGAATGTCGGTTATTGAAGAATATGATAAGCAAAATAAGCGGGCGCGGTTTAGTTTCATTGTGAAGAACCGGTACATCGTGCACCTGGATTCCAGGGGTGACAACAGCGTGAAGCTTTTGAAGGATTTTATAATGAAATTTGACCTGTCAAAGCTGCAATAATTGGTTAACCACGAAGGTACGAAGGACACGAAGATATGAATGGGGTACGATGTCTGAAACACCGTAATACAGGCTGACCATGTATAAAAAATTTTTGGAAGTCCAGAAACCTTTTTATAAAAAGGTTTTTGGCCGCCGGAGGCAATGATAAAAAAGGAGGATATGATGTCGGACAAAGTTCAGATTTTTTGCAGTCCCCTGGGGATGTATTCTCTTTACAGGGGTGATTACATTATATCGGTATTAAGGGATGACGGTTCCCTGGACGAGAAGCGGTTAACGGCAATGGTTCAATACATTGCCAATATGGGAGCCAATGCTATGCGTGATTTTTACTGGATAGATTCAAAATCAGCGTATGAAAAAATTTCTCCCTTTTGGTATCGTTCCGGTGACTTAGGATTTAATCATGCCTATTTTCAGAACCAGCGCCGCATAGCTGTAATATGCAAAGCGCACGGAGTGCGATACTACATTTCCCTTTTTGATCACTGCGGAACAAAAGGTTACGCAAAGAGTTGGAACCCATGGAGATACTTTAATGATTTTTTTTATGGAGAAGACGCCAGGTCGGCAAGGCACCAATATATTAAAATCCTATTGGATGTGATGCACGGCCTCGATTATGGGATTGAGATTTGCAATGAACCGAAACCAGGCCAGGCGGAATTTCTGGCTGACACATTTTTGAATGTCTTCCTAAAAGGATTTGACCCGGCAAAAATCATTCTCGGTCTCGACTACTTTTTGAAAGAACGCAATCCCGCTTATGGTAATGATTATAGAAATCTTAATACAAAAGTGGCTGAAGAACTGGGGGCTGATTGGGACCGGGGGCTGATGCTCTCTTGCCTTTTCCCGGTGCATAATACCACAATGGAGCGCATCCAGGAGTTATGGGGTCCCAGGCCCAGGCCTGGTGGTGACCGGCGGATTTTGTATTCTACAGACGGGGTGAGGCCGAGGCCGAACCGGGGCATCATGCACAAACTCTCAACGTTTATCCTGGAAACAAAATCCAGGGCAAGAGAAAAGGACAAGGTCCATTTTGAAGTGGTTTTGGGCAAGCAAAACGAGGACCCCCTTGACTCTGTTACAGGGGTTGCTGAAGCTTACAAAGACATTTTCGGCACGTATCCCGCCAATTATGGAAAGTATCCGGATGCGGTTTTTCCTGTCGAATTCTCAGAGGGGGTTGAAGGGTTAGAACCGGAAAAAAGGAGTATTGAAGAGCGGGTTGATCAACTGGAATGGCGTGTTCTTGAATTAGAAACCAAAATAAAGAGCCTGGAGAAATAACCGGGCAGGTAAAGTTAATTGTTAACGGATTCTTGCCTGGCCCTTTTCTCACAATCGAAGATATTTCAGAACTTACTAAAATACCCAAAGAGGAAATTGAGAAGTTATAAGGGCACCTCTATTGATCTCTCCTACCGCACGGGCACTCTGAAAAAACTGCTGCCCTCCGTGCGGATCTACTAAACCATATTTTTATCTACAGGATGGGCAGAAAATCGAAAAAAAATTTATATAGCCTTCAGCCTGCCCATCCTGAGCTCCTATAAGAACTCTATTAGAACTATTCTTTGTCTCCGACGGCCAGGGGGCTCTTTTGAAAAACCGCCCCCCTGGACCCCCGCAAAACTTTTTATTAGAGTACGTGTGAAGGAAGCACTAATGCGAAGCCGCAGTCCGCATTTGGGCGATTTTTTTTACCGCCTGTATCGCAGTATCGATGTGTTCTTCGGTATTAAACGGTCCGATGCCGAAACGAACGGCACCGTGAATCTCAGCAGTCCCTAAATGTTCATGGATAAGGGGTGCGCAGTGAAGACCGGTCCTACAAGCGATGTTATAATCCACATCCAGTATTGTACCGACATTCAGTGCTTCGAATCCGTCAACATTAAAAAGGAAAAGTCCGATATGATCGGTTAAGTCATCCATGCAATAGAGGGTGACGCCATCGACATCTTTCAGACCATCCCTGAGCATTTTCGTGAGTTGCATCTCATGTTCATGGATATTTTCGATGCCTTTTTCTTCCACCCATTTTACACCGGCATGAAGTCCTGCCACACCTACAGAATTCAGCGTACCATATTCAAGCCTGTAAGGGTATTCGAACAGGTGAGTCCTGACAGCGGAACGAACGCCTGTTCCCCCTGCCCGGGTGAGCCTGATCTCAATTCCTTCCCTCACGTAAAGACCACCGATACCGGTAGGGCCAAGGAGGGATTTATGACCTGTAAATACCACGATATCCAGGTTTTGTTCTTCAAGGTCAATAGGAATCTTTCCCGCAGATTGAGACGCATCAATGGCAAAAGGAATTCCGTGTTTTTTGCAGTGCGCTCCAATCTCTTTAAGCGGTTGAATGGTTCCGATGACATTGGAGGCATGATTAACAATCACCAGTTTGGTGTTACTCTTAAACGTTTTGGGAAAATCGTCAGGATCAACAAATCCTTTACTGTCTACAGGAATATAGTCCACCTCGACACCATTGTATTCACTCTGGTGAAAGAGGGGTCTTAACACGGAATTGTGCTCGATGGTGGTACTGATGGCATGATCGCCTTTCTCTAACATACCGTTTATGATCAGGTTTAAGGCATCCGTAGAATTGTAGGAAAAGCAGAGGCGATTGTAATCTGTCCCATTGAAGAATTTGGTTAATTGCTTACGGGTTGCATCGATTATCTCCCCGGATTCCAGGCAAAGATCATACCCGGAACGGCCCGGGTTTACACCGAGATTCCTGTAAAAATGATCCATAAAGGTATAAACTTCTTCTGGTTTTGGAAAGGATGTTGCACCATTGTCCAGGTAAATCAATTGGGTCATATCGTACCTCTTTTGTAGTTTTGAATTTTTTTACCTCTTATGTTGAACATAATCCGTCGTACGTAATACATAATATATTAGAAAAGATTATAACGTTAATTTTTTCTTTAGTCAAGGAAAAGGATTTTTCCTGTTAACCTCAAGGGGGGTTTATTCGTTGAAGGGTATGAAAGAAAAAAGACATAAACAACAGCGATGTCGAAATGTCCCGGACGCATGAAAATGAAAGAAACAAAAACAAAACACGGAGGTAAAAATGGAAGATAGTTCATTTACGCTAACTTTGTTAATTTTTTCCGTAGCCGTGTGTGTGTTATTCGCATGGGTGTTCAAAGTTATCCTGGATTGGCGGAAAAGTAAGTATAAGAGCGACTTGCAGCACAAGTTGGTGGAAAAGTTTGGAAATGTACAGGACCTGAAAACGTTCCTGGAAACCGAGGGCGGCAGTAAGTTTCTGAACGCCCTAACCATCAATGGCCAGTTACTCAGACAAAAAATTCTCTCCTACATAACCAGGGGTGTCATATTGGTGTTCCTGGGTGCTGCTTTTTTTGTTATTGGCGGGTCGTTTATCGAGGAGCAGAGATTCTTTACTCTGGGTGGAATTATCACCGGTGCACTTGGTCTGGGTTTCCTGGTATCCACGGCCATTTCTTACCTATTAAGCAAGAAATGGGGTATAATTAACAAGGAATAATTGGGACAGTAGGACAGTACTGTGTTTTATTCCAACCTGAAACAAAACGGCTGGCTGCAGTCGTTAGCGATAAAAACGGCTGCAGCTAACCAGCCCATTGAAGAAGATGATAGTCAAAGACAAAAAAATGTAACGGATGTACCGGTGGACATACACATGAAAAAAATATGGAAAGAGTCCTTCAAAGGCTTTTATAAGAAATTTTCCCGCAGCCTGTGGTTTTATATCTATAAAATCTGCGGAGATGAAAACCTGGCGGACGATATTTTCCAGGAAACCTTTTACAAGTATTTAAGGGCAGACCCCATCCGTTTAAAATTAAATGAATTCCAACAAAAAGCGTATCTCTACAAGACCGCCACCCGGTTGGTCATCGATCAAAACCGGAAAGTAAAACGAATCCAACAAAAAACCTATCCTGGAAACGAGTCTGAAGAAAGCCGGGAGCATACCATTTCCCTGGCAATGGATATGGAGAAACTCTTTCATTTGTTAAAACCAAAGGAGAGAACTCTCCTCTGGCTGGCATATGTGGAAGGGTACACCCACAGTGAAATTGCAGCGATTACGGATTGCAAAGAAAAAAGTATCAAGGTCCAACTGCACCGTGCCAGGAAAAAATTTGCCGGGATTTTGAAACAGCAGGGGGACGGCGTCCCCACCCTAAAGGAGAAAAAGCCATGAAAAAGAAGCATTGCCCGTTTGAGAAAGAAGTATTGGCTAATTTAAAAGCCGGTGATTTGCAGCCGCACCTAAAAGAGCATATTGACAATTGTTCTGTCTGTGAAGAAACACGATTGGTTTATGGATGGATGAATCGATTTCAGCGGATATCAATGGAGCATGAGATGCCGCGGAGAAAAATTCCCCCTGTTGACGTGGACGCTGTATGGGACGGTGCGTTTTCCTCTTCCTCTCTTTTGCCTGACAGGGAACTGGTAAAAAAAGCCCTGCGTCCAATGATGATTCCCCAGGTATTAACCTATTTAGCAGCGGCTGCTGTTCTTATATTCCTGTTATTCTCGAATTTCCCGGTGGTAGATCATCTCTTTGGTACGGATTCTCAAATCGGTATGCTCATCCGTTCTGCGTTCCGGGAATTGGCAGCAGCCATTAAGGCATTTTCTTTTATACTTATCCCCGTAGGAGTGGGACTTATGTCGTTAGTGGTATTTATGTTCGTTTCCGATTACAGCCCACCCAAGCGTAACAGTTAGGGAGCCGCGAAGTGCATTTACAATGCGGTAAAAAGCGAAGGAGCGCGAAGATTTTATTAAAGACACGAAGTAATGACCTCTGAATGCATTATTCCAATAATTCAGACAGGCTGGAGATAATAGGAACTGGTCCTGGTATGGATTGGTATTTTCCTCTTCTATCGATGCATACACATTGAATATTTGCCTTTTGTGCCCCGATAATATCATCTTCTAACGTGTCTCCGATATGAAGGAGGGCTTGTTTGGGAATCTTTAAATCCTCGATTATATACAGGAAAGCCCTGGGATCCGGTTTGGCATAACCAATCCGGGTGGATATGTAAATTTTTTCAAAAAATCGGTCCAATTGCAGGTCTTTCAATGTTCGCAATAAGCGATGGTCCCAGTTGGACAACACCACCAAATGAAATCCCCTTGACCGCAAGGTTGTTAACGTGCGGCATACTTCAGGGTAAATTCGCCAGTATTCCCCTTTAGCATATTCCTGGTAGCACACCTTAAACACGGTCTCTAAATCTTCCGGGGGTATTGTATCCCCGATGGACTCCTTAAAAATGCCTTTCCACCATTGGTAGGAACGCTCTTCATCAGCCAGGGCATTGTCTGTTGTTTTCTGTCGATTCAGTTCGTTTTGCTTTACCCAGGTTTTTCTAAATCTTGAATGGGTTTCTTCTGGGTTTAAGTGGAAGCCGAAACGGGCCGCAATGGTTGCATAAACCTCTCCCACGGGAGGTTCTGTTTTAATCAACGTAAACCCCACATCAAACGAAATAACCCGGATACCTTTCAACAGTTTTCTTTTCATTTTTTCGCCACAAAGTCTGCACGTTCTCCTTTTTCCTCTTAACCAACGGTGCGGAACGATACGTAAGCGGTACGGAACGATACGTAAGCGGTACGGAACGATACGCAAGTGGTCCGGAGCGATACGCAAGTGGTCCGGAACGATACGCAAGCGGTACGGAACGATGCGTAAGCGGTCCGGAGCGATACGCAAGCGGTACGGAACCATCCGCCAACAATAAAATATTTTTCACTCTTTTTCCTATTCTAATGTTTTAAAAGTTCTTAATTAAGTAAATTATAATAATAAGAGATGGTGCCAGGTACTTATTTCAATTTCCGAGGAGCGGCCTTTGATAAATGTGCCCCAGGTGAAATAATTGCAGCCTTTTTCAAAGGCTTCTTCAAAGGCTTGTGCCGGCGCCCCGAAACTGGATGATATCCCCAGCCTGCCAGTTTTAAGACCGGTTCTACCAAGAGTAATTTTTTCTTTAAAATTCATGCTTTATCTCCTTAAAAACAACGTTTTTCCGAATGGTACCTTTCAAATGACATGAACGACGCCTATAGGCTGGGGACGCCGTCCCCTTAATCCATATAACTATCCAAGATTTGTTTTTTGGTTTCCACGATCTTTTTGGCAACAATCTTTACTTTAGATCTAATTTCTCTGTTATTCCCTAATTGACTTAAATCCTCAACGTGTCGTTCTTCAATTTTATTTCTCCAATTTTTATAAATACCGGGGAAATTGGCAGGAAATACACGATCTATGCTTTCAGTTAGAAAGAAATAATACCGGTTATCCTGGGTTTGCCCGGATTTAGCCAGCCACTGGTCAAATTTCTTAAACTCCTCGAAACACCAGTTTTTTTGGTTATTACTGTAAGAGAATATTGGTTGTTCTACCAATTGAACGAACGCATACACAGAAGTACAATGCTTTAAAATCTTCTCTTTAATTTTATCGCCGCAAGTGATATTGTCTTTATCGTAAAAAGCCGTCAGACCTTCAAATTTCACCAGGTAATGAGCGATAAGGCGTGCCAGGTAATTCGTTTTTTCCCGGTTATCCTGGAAATCGCTTTTGAAAACGTGATCCAGGATATCTTCAAAATCGCTGTTGGTTTCGGTTGAATTCTGGTTGGTGTAGGAAAGGAAAAAGTCTTTCCATTTTTCCAGCATCTCAATACCATCGTCGAAATATTTTTTTTCGGATTGGTTCCATTCTTCCTGGCAAAATCTTTTTCTAATTAGCCTGGAGATGATTTCAACGTTTTCCAGGTTTTTTTCATCTTTTTCCTCACTAATCCAGCGGAGGCAATCTTTGACTTGCTCGATGCCTTCGGTCTCTCTGGCGATAGTATCCAATTTGTACCTGAAAGTTTTTAATATTTCATAATAGCTATTGAATTCATTGTCTTCTAAAAGTTGATGAAAATCGCTGATCTCGAAGGCTTGTTTTAAACGTTCGCCGTTGTTTTCCTCGATTTCCTTTATCGTATTGGCAGCAAAGAGATCGATTAATTTTTCTTTTGTTTTATTTACTCCCATGGTGTCGTTTCCCGCTTTCCTGTTGAAGTTGTTTTATTTTGGATTTTAGCCTTTTATTTTCTCTTAGAACGCTGGTATATTCGAGGCGTTTTTCGAACATTTCATTGGCGCGATTGGTGTAATAGAGGTCATCATAGAGTCGAGACAATTTCTTTTTTTCTTCTATAGTAAGAGGTTGTGATTTTTTCTTTTCATCCAGCCGGTTGATTTCTGCTTCGATCTCTCCCTTGAAGGGATAAAGGGCGGTGTAATATAAATAGGTAAGGTCTTTATCTTCGATTTCAAATATTTTTTCGTAGAGTTCCCTGGCTTGATACCCGATAAAATCGTGGTCAAATTGTTCGATGACAAAACCGTCTTTGCCTTTTTTGAGCACAGAGACTTCACCCTCCCTGCAGCCGGCCACCACCAGGGGGCTGTGAGCCGTCACCATGAATTGTATATTGGGGAAATTTTCCCTCAATAAACCGGTGATTTTTTGCTGCCATACCGGGTGAAGGTGGGCGTCCAGTTCATCGATCAAAACAATCGCCCGCTGCTGCGATAGTTTTTCTTCCGGGACAGTGGGAAAGATGGCTTTCAAATAGCTGTAAACCAGTCCGGCAATCGCAAGAATCGATAATGTTCCCTGGGAAGCGTGCTGAATCGGTATGGGATTTTCATTGCCTTCGGTGATAACTTCGATTTTAAATCGTGCCTGGCCTACCGGGGTAATTTTATGAAACGCAAACGGCTGCTCCGACAGCTTCTCAATGATTTTATGTATCATACGGAAGATGGGAAGGTCGAAGGTTTTCCCGCTGTCCAGGTAAGTGATGCATAGCTGGTAAAGGAAAGTCCGGATGAGTCCTTCATAGGGTTTTTGGTATAAAAAATGATAAGCACCGTATTCTTTTAAATCTGTTTTTTCATCATCCGAAGTACTGACGGCAGTTTTCGATTTATCCATCAAGCGAAGGTCGGGAAGGGCCAGGAATGGTATTTTACCGATAGATTCTTCAAAAATGATTTTATTCCTGCGAATGAGTTTATATTCTTCGTTTCTTTCTACCACCAATCTGGTAAATGGGTCTGTTTTACTGTACTCGAAAAATTCAGCGATTTTTTCCTCGTCTTTTTGCAGGAGGGCTGCCAGCAATCTCAGCAGATGAGTTTTACCGTACCCGTTTTTCCCCAGCAGTACGTTTAACTGAGGCTGGAATCGCCAACAGGAATCCCCGAAGAAATCCAGTTGGCTCAATTCAAGCTGTTGAAGGGAAACGGGGTTATTCAAATTGTATTGGAATTCTTTTCTTTCCTCCAACTGTTCCAGGGTATCATCCACTGTTTTTGCTTTTCCCTGCTCTCCCAATTGTTCATAGATGCTTTTCATTTCTAGAAGAATTTCAGGGTTTTCCGGCTCACTGTTAAGTCGTTTTTGCAAGTTTTTCAGGACACTCTCCAATTGGGAGCGCTTTTTATCTTTAAGAGACGTTTCCTGGTTGTTTAAATAGCTGTAAATGGTGGTAAAAAGCTCTTCGCAATAGCCAATATCAAAACTTTCCACTTTACTTCGATCAAAGCTAAGCCCATCTTTATTAATATCTCCGATACTGAAATTCAAATATTCAGGCATCTTATAATTTGAATATTTCAGGCGTTTAAAGGTTGCGGGCATAAGGGATGAAAGCGAATTACCTCCTTCAGGCTGTTGTTTTAACTCCGGCTTTATCAGATCATACTTGGTAAGGATAAATATCATTGGTGCGGGGTTATCAATAGAAGAGAACAAGGTTTCAAAGAACAGGGAAAAATAAACATCATCTTTCTCGACATTTCTTGAATCGATAGTTAGCAAAATTAAATCTGCTCCTCTTAAATCATCGCTGTATTTCTGTGTGCCACTATCAATTTGATTAACTCCAGGTAATATTATTTCTATCACTTTAAGATCGTGTTTTACTTTTTTTATTGAAGAGGTTATATTGAAATCAAATTCATGCCTCAGCCTGGAGTCTGATAATGGTATAGACGTATTTTCAAATCCATAAACCCACCCACTCAGCATCCGGGTATCGTTTTTATCAAGATTCATTTGTAACAGGAATTCTTCTTTTTGTTTGATAATATAATAGCACAGCGCTGTGATTAGAGTAGATTTCCCGGAAGATTCGCGGCCCAAAACTACAATGGTAAAAGGTTTTGTCGTCGGCCCGGCCTTTGTTTTTGCACTCTCAGATATGGTCATACCATTATTTTAAAAGAAAATCGTTTATATTTCAACCGGGGGGGTTGTTTTTTCTCTTTTTATCCCTGCGTATCAAAACGATAAATCTGCCCAGGTTAGATATCGTAGTAAGGTGTCAGGTATTTTATTTGCCAGAAAATGGAACATCCGCATCTGTATCCGTATCCGTATCCGTATCTTTCATGGCGGATTCCACCAACTCTTTATTTTTCAGTTTAAATTTATGAAACATAGTCAAAATCTCATACCGCAGCAGGGGAATGCGTTCCATGTGTGCCAGCAGCTCTTTCACATCTGCTGTGACAACATCCGCTGCGGTTTTTTCCTGCGGTTGGGCTTTCTCCTCCGGCTGCTGTACGTTTTCCTCCGGCTCTACTTTTTCACTATAAATCATCGACCCCTTATTGGCAATCAGCCAATCCAGGGACACCTTAAATGTATTTGACAGCACGGTCAGCGCAATGGGACCGGGAAAAACTTCCCCACGCTCGTACCTATCATAACTGGGCCGTGCCACACCCAGGAATGAACCCATTTTTTCCTGGGTATAATTTAATGACTTTCGTATTTTCCTCAACCTTAAACCGATTTCGTTTACTATCTTTGCCCTGTTCATTTCTGCCTCCTTTTATATTTATTAAAGGATTTACCAGGTATTATTATACACCTAACCCTGCTCCATTTGCAAGTATTTTTGCTCCAAATGTGGAAGATCCTGCTCCATATACAGGTGGCTTTGCTCCATATGCAGATGGATTTGCTCCATATACAGGTGACTTTGCTCCATATGCAGATGGTTTTGCTCCATAACCTTAACCTGGGTAGGTAGGGGTGGATGTGTGCCAGGTACTTATTTCAGTAATTGCCTTCGCGTTTCTTCGCGCTTTTTACCGCATTGTAAATGCCTTCGCGGTTAACTTTTCTTACCTTTCTTGCCGTAGACGTAATCGCCGATCTTTCGCATGCGGTTCAATTCTTCTTCAGTCATGGGACCCTGTTCCAGTACAGAGAGATTTTCTCTCATCTGTTCAAGGGTTTTGGCCCCCATCATGCAAACGTCCACCGCCGGGTGGGAAAGTACAAAACGGTAGCAGTCAGGAGCAGTGGGAGGGGGTTCACCAGGCGGCATTTTTTTGGGATTCAAGAGTTTTCCCCAGCGTGTAGCGGTAAAGGTGACCACCCCCGGACGGTTCTCATCTTCCTTTTCTATAAATGGAAAAACGTCGGTTTCAGCGCCGCGATGCGCTGCATTGTAGCGAACGTGAAAGATATCGAAAATACCTTCCTTTTGAAGCTGCGGGAAAACCTTACGATTATGACTGGTAATCCCGATAAAACGGATCAATCCTTTTTCTTTTAGCTGCAATGCACCATTGATGACCCGCTGCGGTGGTCGCTTCGAATAGTAACCGATGAGAAGAACATCCGTGTATTCAATACCCAAAGCCTGGAGACCCCGTTTAAGAAAATGCTCAGTAAGAGAGGCATTGTGGGCGTAGGTTAACATCGCCAGGATAAGATTGTCCCGTTGGCCTTTTTGGGTTATGTTCAGGATGGCTTTTTTCATTTCCGAGGAGCGGCCTTTAATGAATGTGCCCCAGGTGAAATAATTGCAGCCTTTCTCAAAGGCTTCTTCAAAAGCTTGTGCCGGCGCCCCGAAACTGGATGATAGCCCCAGCCTGCCAGCTTTAAGACCGGTTCTACCAAGTGTTATCTTTTCTGCAAAATTCATGCTTTATCTCCTCCTGTTGTTTTCTTCTCTTCTTCTCTTCTCTCCTTCTTCTCTTCTTCCCTATCTTCCAGCAGGACCTTTAGCCTCTCTAAAGTTTCGTTGAGTTCAGCCATACGTTCATTTTCCTTACAAAATTCCACGACTTTTTTGGAAAAATCTCCTTTTGCTGCGATAAATATGACATAGTTTTTCCCTGTAATGGGTACTTTGGGCAGGAGCCGCGTTAATGCGTCTTGTTCCCCCAGGAGGAAATGCCTGAAAGCCGCGGCTTCATATCGAAACGAGGCTGCCAGCGATGGGATCTCCGCGCAGTAATGAATCACCATCTCTCTGAATCGTTCCATTTCATCTTTATCCTGCCGGGCATATTTTTCAAATTCCTTGATATAGAAAGCCAGTTTATCGTAATCATCATTTGCTTCCAGGTAACGAAACACCAGCTCTGCATTTCTATAATCACGGTCTTCCCCCCGGATAAAATTACCCCAGGCACCTGTCTTTTCTCTGTGGGTTTTGTCGGACCTCTTTTCCCTATCATTAAAATAAGCGTCCAGCAACTGCGTCACTATGCTTTCTTCCAGGGGTACGGCAAAAGCATATTTTCCAACGGAGGTTTGACCCGCGGCAATTTTTAAAAAGAATTCAGCACCCAATTCTACCAATTCTTTGTTTTTGCACTCCTCTGCAATCACGACACATTGACCATAATATCGACAGCGACTCCAGGCGGCCAGGGCCTTCTCCTCTTCTCCCCGCAGTGCATAACAAATGCCGGCCAACGGCTCGAACCCTCCCAGGTGATCGAACAAAAGAAGTGCCCCCGCATAATTCTCATCGTAATAACAATCCACTGCCGTGAGATATAAAAACCCCCGATCCTCGATCTTCTCCAGGCATTTCCCGGCCATGGCATAGTTGTTCTTTTTATCCTGGTTTTCATGCAAGCAGGCGGTGAGCGCTCCCTGGTATTCCCCGATTTTAAAATAAAGATCGGCAGCGGTTCGCAGGTCCCCTGATTTTTCATAATAGTCGATGGCTTCCCGGTATTTTCCCATCTTATAATAGCACTGCGCAATTCCACCGGGATCATCCGCCGCGTAAAAACGCACCAGGGCTTTGAAATATTCCTGCTTTTCCAGGAAACCCCGGGCTTGTTTTTTTAAATCTTCTTTGTCGATATCCAGTTTCTCCAGGTATTTGACGGTCTTTTCCAGGTTCTCTTCTTTTTCGTAAATTAAAAGCAGCTTCTGATGTTGTCCTGTTTTCCCATACAACCGCATCAACTGCCGGGAATTACCGGATTTTTCCCACAAGGCCTCGGCTTTGGGGTAGTTTTTTTGGGTGTAATAAATCTCCGCGGCGTTATCGAACAACTGCAAACCTGTGTACAGTTCCGCGGCTTTGCCAAAATCGCCAGCACTTTCATAATAAAAAGCTGCTTTTTCCATATCATCCAGGTACTCCAGACAGACTTCCGCCGCTTTCCCGTAGTCCCCGGCTTTTTTATAACTTTCTACTGCCGCCTCATAATCCCCGGTTTGCAAATAAAGTTGACCCGCCTCCCGGTATTTCTTTTCCCTTTTAAGAAGAGCGGCCCGGCAAAGGGTTTCCCGCTCACGGTTCTTTACTTCCGCCCATAAAACCAGCGCCTTTTCATACTGCCCCGCTTTCTCATAATTGGCCGCAGCTTTTTCCCCCTCACCGACGGATTCAAAATTTAATGCCGCTTCGCTGTAATTACCGGTCTGCTGGAAATAATAGGCCCTGGCTTTGGAGAGACCGGGCAAATCACCGCCGTTCTTAAAACACTCCACCGCGGCTTTGTAAAATTCCCGCTCAAAAAAATAATGCCCCTTTTTTACCCACTCTTCCGGCGTGGTTACCACATTCCATATTCCTTCAATATAACTGTAATCATGAGTGATATACACATTATTCTTTAACGGTATACTTTCCCAGATGATGGAAGGAGCTTCCCCATCATAAATGACCAGGTTCTGCATGGCCCGCGTAATACCCACGTAAAGGAGATTGATTTCATGTTTGATCTTTGCCTCGTGGATACTTCGGCTGCTCAAATCCAGGACAGCTTTCCATACATCCCGGGACTCCGACGCCTCGTCATGACAAAACTTCCACAACACCACCGTCTCGAATTCCAGCCCTTTGGCCTCCTTGATGGTAAACACCATTTCCGTATCCAGGTGTTTTTTTAATTTCTCCTTTTCCCCCTGGGTTCTCACCAGGATGGTTCGACCGGCACCGGCGGTTTTTAATAAATCCAGCATGCGCTGGATGTCGATACCGGAAACTACGGTCACCGGCCTGCCTTTGTATTTCCATTCCTCTTTGATCTCGTCCGCCTGTCTGCCGGTGAATTTCTCTTTCAATTCCAGCAGCATGTTAGAAAGTTCCACGATGCTGCCGGAACTCCGGAAATTCAACGAAAGCGCCCTTAAACCGGGAACTTCCAGCTTTAATTCCGGGATTTCTATCTTTCTCCGGTAGAAATGCTGCCTCACCTCTTCCCAGCGAAACCCGCTGGGATTGATGGTCTGCTTCGTATCACCGGCCAGGAACATGTTTTTGGGGTTCTTTACCAGGCGAAACAAAAGCTCCAACTGTGAATCGGTAAAATCCTGGACTTCATCGCATACCAGGATGTCGCAGGTATATTTTTTACCTGCTTTAGCCAGGGCGCGGGAAGTCAGGTCCGATTCATCCCACAGGCCTTCACCTTCCAGTTTGTTTTGATACCATTGGCATATACTGTAAATGTCTTTGCGGCTAAATTTAAAATTGGGAGCTTTCTTTTTTCCTAACGCTTCGTATTGCTCGAAAGTCAAATATTGGCGGTCCACCCCTACCTGGGCCGCACCTTTGATAACAGCGCGTATTTCTTCCCATACCAGTGCCGCGTCATAAACCTGGATCATCGGGTTGGCAGCGTATAAACGATGAAAATGATTAAAATCCACTTCATTTCCCGGGAGAAAATCGCGGCCTCCATCCGCTGTCATCTCAAGACATAACTCCTTAAACGTATAAAAAACCGGGGGAATAACCTCATGCTTCCACTCTCTATCGTTGAGCAAGCCGTTGTACAGTTTCCGGGCAAACTCCCGCAAGTGATCGTTATAGGTGATAAAAAGCTTTTTCTTTTTATTTAGATTCCGGTTCAGTAAGTAATAAACCGCCAGGCTGGTTTTGCCGCTGCCCGCGGTTCCTGAAACCAGCAGGGGTAGGGGAGCCTGTAATATTTCTTTTTGCTGGGGGGTTAAATGAAGAAACAGTTCGAAATCGTCCCGGGTGTACATTTGAATTCGTTTCCATTCCGGTTCATCGATTTCGTACCACCGCTGGCTCCCCGCCTCGTCGGACGTTTTTTCCGTAATACTTTCCTGGGTAAAATATGCAGGTTCCAGTTCTTCCATATCCACATTATCCAGCAGGACCTCTTCGTAATCCCGGAACTGCAAGAAGGGCGCGTTGTCCGGGATAATCGTCTTAATTTTTTTCGACACATCGTCATGCACCACGATGCCCCATACATAGACCATTAGTTCATGCGCAGCAGCCGTATCGCCCCGATGACCCAGCGTAAAGAGAATCCGGTTTCCCCGGTCCAGGCGTGCTTCAAAAAGATATTTTGAAGACCCTCCTTTTAATTTTTTGACCTTTAACCCGCCGTCCCAGATACCGGTTTCCAGGAATTCGAACTTCTCCCGGATTTTTTCCCGGGTAACTGTGGGCTGCTTCAATAAGTATTTCTTAACCGTATCATTAATTAAAACCATCGCTGTTTGTTATTTATCATTATCATCGGTCTTCGGTTCAATCCCCAATTGCTCCAGGTATTCCGGGAAATCTTTGCATGCTTCCCGGGCCATGAATTCATACTTTTTATCAATTTCTTCCATTTTCCTCGTAGTTACCTGGTTTATGTTTGCCATTTGCCTGTAACTTCTATTTCTTTTCTTTTGCCAGAAGCGATTATCAAGCAGTTTTTTCGCTTTTTTCAGGTTGACCTCAAGGTCCTTTTTGGTTATCCCATATTCCTTTAATTTCATGAGTATTTCATTCTTAGACAAAATCCGCTCATATAACCCTTTGGCGCTGGAAACCTCGAGAAAGTCACCCCAATATGCCGGTTTGTGAAGTTCCAAATACAAAAAGGTGGATGGATCGTCTTGAAAAGCCATTCGCACCAGGGTCATGTATTTCCGATAGGTTCGACTGATTGCAGCAGCTGCTTCATCCAGCATAACTTCCATTGGAGATTTTTTCTTGTTGGCTGCTTGCCCCGTATTTGCCGTTTCCCCGGCGAAAATCATATCCTGGTCTATATTCTTACCCCCCATATCTATGCCCAATGCAGACTCCAGCTCTGTAATCGGCCTATTTTTCTCCTTATTATCCGGAGATGTTGGAAAATCGAAATCTTTCCTATCGTTTGTCATTGTGCCAGTATACCAGAATTGTAGAAGAAATCAAGTTGTCATTTTCCCACCAATTCCCTAAAAAAATAATAAATAGAGCGGGTTTTTTTACGAATAGTATTGACAAGAGCCGTAAATTAAGGTAAATTAAGGGCTGAAAAGGAGGAACTAATATGAATAAGAACGATTTGGCTGCACAAATGGTAAAAGATAAGAACATCACAAAAGTTGATGCATTAAAAGTCATCGACTCCTTAGTCGAAATTGTATCCAATGAATTGAAGGCAAAAAACGGAAAATTAACCCTCGTTGGTTTTGGTACCTTCAAAACTATTATTAAAAAACAAAAAAAAGGAAGAAATCCTAGAACCGGTGCCGAAATTATGATCCCCCAAAAACGAGTGGTAAAATTTGTCCCTGGAAAAAAGTTAAAAGGACTGGTGGGTTAGAATCAATGGATGTGACCCTCCGACATGTAAACGGGCGCGTAACTCAGCTGGTCAGAGTGCTATCTTGACATGGTAGAAGTCGGCGGTTCGAGTCCGTCCGCGCCCATTATTTATATCTTATAGATCATTATAGAGATAATTGCATAAATGGGTAAGCAAACGAGTGAGGCAGTATTACCAGAAACCAATGGTGAATTAAGAGGCCTGAATATAGGATATGGGGAATCAACCTCAACGCTGGGAGAGGTTAATTCACAGCCCGAAGAAAGAGAGATAGCTATTCATATCCATAAAAAAGGAAATCAAGGAAAACGAAACCCAGATGAATCCAGGGAAAACATAACAGAGAGCATCCAGGAGGAAAGGGTTTAATTATGAAAGTTAGACCACCAAGGCCCAGAAAAAGACTTCATCCTATCAATGAAGAGATACGCGCGTCTCAAGTCCGGTTAATTGATGAAAACAAAAAACAAGTAGGTATTATCTCTTTGCCTAAAGCCTTAGAAATTGCCAGGGATAAAGATTTGGACCTGGTGGCCATTTCTCCCAAAGCAGAACCACCGGTATGTCGGCTGCTGGATTATGGGAAATACCTGTATTCGCTGCAAAAGAAGGCGCATGAAGCCCAAAAATCCCAGCGGAAAATCCATGTCAAAGAAATTAAATTTACACCGGTGATTGGCGATCATGATATCGAAGTTAAGCTGAAGAAAATAAAACAATTCCTGGAAGATGGCGATAAAGTCAAAGTTACCATATGGTTAAGAGGAAGACAAAAACGGCGGCCGGAGATGCTGGATGAAATGACAGATAGAATCATGAATATCTTAACGGAATTCGCTGAAATTGAATCGCCGCCCAAAAAAGAAAGATGGATTTGTCATATACTAATAGGAAAAAAAAGAGGTGAAAAAGATGCCAAAACTTAAAACTCACAAAGGAGCAAAAAAGCGATTTGGTTTCACAGCCAGTGGAAAGATTAAACGACGCAAAGCCAATGCTTCTCATATACTGACAAAGAAAAGTAGAAAGCGAAAGCGTAACTTAAAACAATCCACAATTGTGGTTAAGGAAGAATTAAAACGGGTAAAAACTCTTTTACCCTATAAATAAATACCAAGGGAGGATAACGAACAAAAATGTCACGAGTAACACGAGGAAATAGAAAATTATTACGACGAAAAAAAATACTAAAATTAGCCAAAGGCTTTTTTGGTGCAAAACGAAAGAATTACCGCACCGCAAAGGAAGCCGTAGAAAAATCCCTGCTCTATTCTTACAGGGATCGCAGGAACAGGAAACGAGATTTCAGGAAACTGTGGAATGTGAGAATAAACGCAGCTGTTAGAGAATATGGAGTCAGTTATTCCCGGTTTATTAACGGGTTGAAGAAAGCAAATATCAAGTTAAACCGGAAAATTCTCTCCAACCTTGCTGCTTCTGAGCCTGAGACCTTTAACCAGATTGTTGAAAAGGTAAAAGCGTTTATTTGATTGAATAGCGAATCAAGGAGAGTAAATAATTATATAAACGAAAACCCAGAACAGTAAGTAGTAAACTCAAACAGGAAAAACTGAATTATTCAATCTCGCCTTATCATGGGGACCTGAAAAAATGAGGAGAAAGCTGCAGGCGTATAACCAGGGAGATGTCATAACAACAAAAAAAAGAGAACCAAAATGGAATTAGATGAATTGAATCGATTGGAAGAAAAGGTAAAAAACCTGGTGGATAACCTGAAGCGACTTAAGGGAGAAAATGAGCACTTAAAACGGGAACTGCAACAAATGAAAAAAGAATCTACCAGCAAAAATCAAGAACGAATCGAGATAAGAAAGAGGGTAACCACATTAATTGAAATGATTGACTCTCTTGAAAATCAAGCAAACAACAAACAACAATCAACAATCAACAAAATGAAGGAATGAAAAAAATGAAATCAAAAGAAATTGAAGTCCACATTCTTGGCAAGAATTTCAATTTCAATGTACCTGAAAATATAAAAACAGAAGATTTCTTGGAAATCGTCGATTTTGTTGAAAATAAATTTAGAAAGATCAAGCGGGAAGCAGGGGATCTTGATTCTTTCAGGATGGGATTATTGGTTTCCATTAATATAACGGAAGAATTTTTCCGTCTAAAGAAAGAGAATGAAAAATTGAGAGCCGTATTAACAAATATCGACCGGATGATTGCCCCAGTTGATCCAGCTAAACAGTCATCCATCAGTTTTTCATCCTAACCGAAATTTAGGAGGAAAAAGATGAATATTGTTTTAAATATAGCGTTAACTATTATTGGGATATTTATTGGTTTTATGTTTTTTCTTTTGTTTAAAAATAGGATATTGGCCAATGAATATGAAAAAATCAATTTTTTGAGAAAGGAATTGGAAGAGACCAGCAGGAATGACCTTGAAACCAGGAAGAAGCGCCTCACTGCTGACTTGAAAGAGGAATTTGTCAATTGGAAGAATGAATACAACCGCAAGCAAAGTAGTAAAGTCAACCGGTTGAATGAGATGGAGCGACGGCTTATCCAGCGGGAAGAAAACCTGGATCGTCGGTATATCAACCTGGACAACAAAGAGAAGGAGATCAAACGAAGAGAAAGAGAATTGCATCTTGAGGAGGAGGAGCTGAAGGCATTAAATACCAAATTAACCACCAGTTACGAGGAACAAAAAGTCTTACTGGAAAAGATTTCCGGAATGACAGTCCAGGAAGCCAAGGAGATGATGATTAAACAGTATGAAAGTGAAGCCCGAATGGAATCGGCCCAGAAGTTAAAGACCATCGAAGAAGAATTGAAGGAAAAAAGTGTCATGATGGCAAAAGAAGTCATTGCCACTTCTGTTCAGCGGATTGCCAGTGAACATACGATCTCGTCTTCGGTTACAGTGATTGACCTGCCCAGTGATGAGATGAAAGGACGAATAATCGGTAGGGAAGGCAGGAATATTCGGGCTCTTGAAACGGCTACCGAGGTTGATTTTATTGTAGATGACACCCCGGAAGCCATTATTGTATCATCATTCGATCCCATCCGCAGGGAAATTGCCAAGCGTGCCCTTGAAACCCTGATTAATGATGGCCGGATTCATCCGGCCCGAGTTGAAGAAGTCGTGGAAAAGATTAAATTGAATTTTGACGATCACCTGAAAGAGGTAGGGGAGAATGTGGTGCTTGAATTGGGCATCAGTGACATTGATCCTGCATTGTTCTATTATTTGGGAAAATTAAAATATCGTACCTCTTACGGTCAAAACGTGCTTGAACATTCCAAAGAAGTGGCTATGATTGCATCACTCATGGCCAGGGAACTGGGAATGAATGTTGCTGTAGCCAAACGGGCCGGTCTTCTGCATGATATCGGTAAGTCCATTGATCGAGAGACCGAAGGTACCCATACGGAATTGTCTGTGGAATTGACCAAAAAGCATAATGAATCCCAGACCGTCCAAGAAGCCATTGCCTCCCACCATATGGATGTGGAATTCACTTCAGTGGAAGGTGTACTTATCCAGGCAGCTGACACCATGTCGGCTGCCAGACCCGGATCTCGCCGGGAAATATTTGAAACCTATATCAAACGGCTGGAAAAATTAGAAGAACTCAGCAAATCCTTTACCGGAGTCAAAAAAGCCTATGCGCTGCGTGCCGGTAGAGAAGTCCGGGTAATCGTCAATTCCAATGAAATGGATGACAATCGAACCTTTGTCATGTCCAAAGATATTGCCAAAAAAATCCAGGAAGAAATGGAGTACCCCGGGCAGATCAAGGTGACTGTCATCCGTGAAGTCAGAGCCACGGAATATGCAAAATAAATTTTTTCGCATTGTTTTTATTGGAGATATTGTTGGCAGATATGGCAGGCGATTTTTGGGCAAAGCTTTGCCCCTTATAAAAATAAAATTTTCTCCCGGACTGGTCATTGCCAACGGCGAAAATTCTGCTGGCGGATTGGGAATCACACGGAAAACCGCATTTGAAATGTTTGAAGCCGGGGTAGATGTGATCACCGGGGGAAATCATATTTGGGATAAAAAGGAAGCCATCGAATTACTCAAAGATGAAGAGCGAATCCTCAGGCCGATAAATTATCCTCCGGAAGCCCCTGGAAATGGCTGCTACGTATTTGGAACCGAAAACCAACCCAACACCGAAGTGATGATTATTAATCTCCAGGGAAGGGTGTTTATGGAGCCGGTGGTGGATAATCCTTTCCTTGCTATTGATGATTTTTTGCAACATACCCGGCAGAAGATCATTTTTATGGATTTTCATGCAGAAGCCACAGCAGAAAAAATGGCTATGGGATTCTACCTTGATGGCAGGGTCAGCGCCGTGCTGGGAACTCACACTCATATTCAAACCACTGACCTGAGAATCTTGAAAAATGGGACCGCATATCAAACCGATGTGGGTATGACCGGTGCCTTTGATTCCATTATAGGAATGCGCATCGAACCGGTGATCCGGAGGTTTGTTACCGGGGTCAACCAGAAATTTGAAGTCTCAAAAGAGAATGTTATCCTGGACATGAGCATCGTTGATATTGATACAACCACGGGAAAGGCCGTGGGTGCGCAGTCGCTGCGAATATTTGAATCCACCTTTGAACAGCAGCTGCTGCTTTAATAGGCCAGAAGGTCAGTGAGTCAGTGTGAAAAGCCGCCGCCCGAGATATTGAGGCGGCGGCGGCTTCGGACTATACTTCGGTGATTATCAGCATGCACATGAACACGCCGTACACGTCTCATTTGTAGGGTCGCACTGGCTGGCGGAGCATTCTGGTTCATCGGTTACAAGTGTTTCCTGCCAGCAGGTTTTGCAATCCGTTATACAAAAAGACACGTCTGTACAATTAGTTCCTCCGTATACTTTTGCTAATTCACGATTGTTTAAGTTAGCAACTGTTTCTTTGTTTAACGTGAATTTGCGAGTTGGTTTTGTCTTCATTTTTTGTTTCCTCCTTTTTTATTTTTCTACGGACTGAACAGCTTTTACGCTAATTCTTCCCGGAAATAGAGGAGGCAATTCTTTTGCCAAAGTCAGATTTATCCCCAAAACTCTATAGGGGCAATGTTTTAAAATTTTCAAGAATTCCTGTTATTAAAAAAAATAATCCCATGGGTTTATTGACTCCCGCCAACGAAATGAATACCAGGTTGTAAGATTACGATCAATACAACCCATTACCAAATAAACTCATGGGTTTATTCAATAAAACGAAGAGTTTATCCCGGGCAGCAGCTCCTTTAAACCAGTTGCCAGTTGGTGCACAAGCCCGTTGCCGAAAAAGAGTGTTATATTATGTTGATAGAACCGGCAGGAACCATTAATACAGGAAACAGCGGCGGGGAATTAACTGCGCCGGACGGTGAATGGATCTGATCTTGATAGGCTTGGACAGGTACCGGAATCTCCCGCCTGTTATAATGGATTTAAATAGGGGTCAACTCACGAAACGGAAAAAATCGTACGCTAAGGATCTGTGAACTTTAATTGTATTTCTTTTATTATACATATGAAATATTTATAAGTCAAATATCTCGTTGCAAAATATCAAAAAGTGTTTGCAGTGGAATTTTTTATCTGCTATAATTTTGTACTGGATATTCAGTGAATGGAGGATTTCATGAATATGGAATCGGAAAATACAGGGTCTGAAAACCTTGAATCGGAAATATTTTCCTGTTTGCGAAGAACAATCAATGCAGTGGAGATTTACTCGTCGAAGTTGAAAGATAAAACCGGTTTAAATGCCTCTCAATTGTCTTGTTTGTTGGTTCTTGAGAAAACCGGGCCGTTGTCCCTCAGTAAATTGAGCAAACATGTTTACCTCTCTCCCAGCATGATTACATCGATTGTCGATCAACTGGAAAAGAGAGATCTGGTGGAGCGGACGCGGAAATCCGCGGATCGGCGGGTTATCCTGATCGAATTAACCGAAAAGGGAAAAGAAGTTGCCCAAACAGCACTCCCGTCATTCCAGGAACAGTTGACCAACAACTTAAAACATTTAAAAGAAGAAGAGAAGAAAACTCTCTTTGACAATCTAAATAAATTACTATCGATTATTGTTTCGGAAGTTTTGATTGATTCTTCTCTCCTGGGAGGAGAAAATCGGCTGGTGGAGGTGGAATCTTCCGTTCTAAAACAGGAAGGAGATTCATGACTATCTTACCGGTGAACTCACGGTTATTAGCTTATAAATTCTTTGTACGAAGTTGATCGAGAAATCTTTTTAAATCGGAAATTGTTTCTATTTCCAACCTCCTTGCCTGTTCCCTTCTCATCATTAGTGCATAGGTGTTGTTGAACCCTAAGGGTGATAGTCAGTAAAGGTCATGCCGCTTCTTTGATTCCGCTTTGACATAGTTATACACTTTCTGCTCGTCTCCTAAGATGGATTCGCGGGTTTCCTCGTCCACATCCAGCAGCACCAGCAGACCGGTGCCGGTGTACTCGGGATAAAGATCGATCTCCCCGTTAACCAGGGCATCAAAACAAATCTTGGTCCCGGCTAAACCCGTTTTTAATTCTACCTCTAAAGAACTGTTATTCTCGATTAATAAGGCAAAAATATGAGCCAATATGAACTGCTCGGTGAAATTCTTACAGCCGATAACAATTTTTCCTTCCAGTCTGCCTCCGGCGGCCAGGGGGGGCACTTTTTGAAGCAAAAATTCTTTTGCCACTTTGCCGGGGTCTTCCTTGCCGTGATCGACACGAAAATTCAACTCTGCCATTTTCTTGTCGGATATCTTGCCTGCCAGTTGGAAAAACAGGCGGCGCAGGATTGGGTACTTTCTTAAGGCCTCTCCTCTTACCAACGGCGCAGCAAAATAAGGGGGAAAGTAGTGTTTGTCGTCCCGGAGCACCTGGAAATCATAAGCTTTGATACGGCCGTCAGTGGAAAAACCGCAGATCACATCGACCTTTCCCTCCTTCAGGGCTTTGTACATCAACCCCGGGTCCAGTTCTACGGTGTCCAGCGATAATTGATAATGCCGTTTGAGCCCGGGGTAACCGTCGGCCCGCTCCATGAATTCTGCGGTGAACCCGGCCCGGAAGGTATGATGGAACATCGACGGGATGATCCAGATGGGTATAAAAACAAAGATGAGAAGGCAGACCAGGACCAGGAAAGGCTTGATGATCCGGCGTATGTATTTTTGCACGATGCTTAATAACCCGTCCAGGATTAGGGCTAATAGTGCGGCAGGTATGGCCCCGGCCAGGATCATGTTCATGTTATTCAGAGCTATCCCCCGGAAGATGAATTCTCCCAGGCCACCCGAGGCGATGAGGGCACAAAGGGTGGCGACACCAACATTGATGACCGTGGCAGTACGGATGCCGGCAAAAATAACCGGCACTGCCAGGGGGAGTTCCACTTTCCCTAATATCTGTATATCTGACATGCCCATGCCCCTGGCTGCTTCTTTAACGGAAGCGTCTACCTCCTCGATGCCGGTGAAGGTGTTGCGCACAATAGGCAGCAGGGCATACAGGAAAAGAGCAACAACAGCAGGTGTCACTCCAATCCCCAGGAGGGGCAAAAGAAAACCCAGCAGGGCCACACTGGGAATGGTCTGGATTATTCCGGTGACCCCCAGGACAGATGGGGATAACTTTTTATAACGGGTCAGGAGAATACCGAGGGGAAGACCGATAAAAACGGCGATAGCCAGGGCAACCACCGTCAAACCGATATGTTCGACGGTTTGTTCAAGGATTTGATCTTGATGACCGACAATGAATTCCATAAAATCAGTCATGATGTCACCCCGGATTTTGCCCGGTAAAATGCAGATAAAAGAGCTTCGGCATTACTTTTTATCATTGTTTGCCCCTGAGAGTCTTTTATCCTGATGGTAGATTCCTTAAGCGACATTTGTTCGATGGATTCCAGCACCTCTGCCAGGGTAGTGCTGTCTGTAAATTCCATGATATTATCATTGTCACCGGCGGATTTATCAACAGGGAGATAGGGAAGGATGTCTTTAAGCCGGAATACTCCCAGTTCCAGTTGAAAACGATTGGCTTGAAAAAAATCTCTTACAAAGTTATTAGCAGGAAAGAAAAGAAGCTCCTTTGCCGTGCCGATCTGCTGGATCCGGCCCTGGTCCATTAAACAGATTCGATCTCCAAGCTCAAAGGCTTCAAATACATCGTGGGTCACCATAAGCATTGTTTTATGCAGCAGGTTCTCCAGGTTTTTAAATTCCTTTTGGATTTCCCTGCGAGTGATAAGGTCTAAGGCGCCGAAGGGTTCATCCAGGAGTACAATGGGTGGATCTGCGGCCAGGGCACGGGCCAGTCCGACACGCTGCTGCTGACCGCCGCTGAGTTCCTCAGGGTACCGGTCCAGGTACTCCTCCGGCGGCAGTCCCACCATTTCCATTAGTTCCCGGGTACTCTTTTGAATACGCGGCTTATCCCACTTCAACAAACCGGGCACAATGCCGATATTCTGCGCTGCCGTATAATGAGGAAAAAGCCCGATATGTTGGATCACATAACCGATTCCCTTTCTTAATGCTTCCGGGTTTTGCTCCCGCACATCTTCTCCATTAATGCGGATAACACCTGCAGTGGGCTCGATAAGCCGGTTAATCATTTTTAAAGTGGTGGTTTTCCCGCAGCCGCTGGTTCCAAAAAGAATAAGGGTCTCCCCTTTCTCTACTGAAAAAGAAATATGATCAACCGCCGTAAAACCATTAAATTCTTTGGTTAAACCAATTACTTCAATCATCTTTTTTTTTATGCCTCCGGCGGCCAAGGGGGGCGCTTTTTGAAAAAACTGCCCCCCCTGGCCCCCCCGCAAAAACTTTTTATAAATGAAAAGTTTTTGGGAGTCCAGAACCCTTTTTTCAAAAAGGGTTTTGGCCGCCGGAGGCAAGGTTACACGGATACCCATTGTCCGACTGTTTTGACTGCAGGGCCGGTGCCGAAATGTTTGGTGAAGATGTTGAAATAATAAAATTCTTCTTTACTGCGAATCAAAGGGTGTTCTGCCTGTGCTTCCCTGAATTCTTCATCATTGACTGCTTTCTCAAAGTATTGGGGCAGCACACCGGCAGACCCGGAACCCTGTGAAAATTCCTGCTTGATACGCCCGGTGACGGCTTCGGGCAAGAGGGATTCATAGGCTTTCCTGAAAATCCATTTTTCCACTTTTTGATTGCCTTGTTTTCTCTGTTTAAACTCGGGGGGAAGTTTCAATGCATAATCGAGAAGCTCACCGGAAATCAGGGGGGCCACGACCCGGATGGAATGACACTGGTTCATCCGGTCTAATCTGAGGGATGCATTATTGTGCAAGAATTCCAAACATTCCACCTGTTTTTTAACCAGTTCCCGGGCAGGGAAATCTTTCAAGTATATATAGCCGCAGAATACCTCGTCGCCGCCTTCTCCGGAGAGCAGCACTTCGATGCCTTGTTCTTTTGCATACCTGGATACCAGGAAATTGGATACGGAACTCCTGACCAGGGAAGGGTCGAAGTTTTCCAGGTAATAAATGACTTCAGGCAGGGCATCCAATACCTGGGGTAATTCTACGATTAATTCATGATGTTGGGACCCGAAATGTTCGGCCATGATTCGTGCACAGCGGATATCCTCGCTTTCACCGACACCCATGGCAAAGGTTTTTAACTGCATTTCTTTTCCGAATTTTTCCCTATAGAGCTGGCTGGATAGAGTGCAGATGACACTGCTGTCCATCCCCCCACTCAAGAGTCCGGCGGTGGGGCGGGAAAAATCTACCCGGCTGCGGATACTTCTCTCGATTATCTCCCTGATTTCTGCGGCTGCGGTGTCCACATCTTTGCTCATTATCTCAGGTGGAGCAGCGGGTAACTGTGCATAACGGGTCAAACAGCCGCTGCCGTCCATATAATGGCCTTCGGGAAATTCCGATACTCCCCCGGATATGGCGGTAATTCCTTTGAGTTCACTGGCCAGATACAGGGTGTTATTTTTGCGGGTATAAAAGAGTGTCTTGATGCCTAAAAGGTCCCTGGCTGCAAAGAAATCGCTGCCGTCGGAAATGACCAGGGAAAAGATCGCATCATTAAGATTATCCAGCATCCCGGCACCTTGCTCCTTATACATGCGAAGCAGCAGCCGTTCTTCCAAAAAGGGACCGGGTTCCACTCCAAACTGGTGGGACAATTCAGCCGAGTTCCCGATCTGGCCGTCATAACAGATCATCAATTTTCCATTATCTTCTCCTTTTCCGATTAACGGAACAGGGGTGCCGGTTTCAGCACCAGGGACATCGGCTTGGAGATAATTCTGCCCCATCATTACCTTTGCTTCCCTGCGAATCCCGGAAAGATAGGGACCGCGGTGATCAATTTTTGTAAACATATTTCTCATATCAGTGGGATCGGGTTGTCCGTATCCTGCTGCTATTCCGCTCATTTCACCTCCTAAAAATTTTTATCGAATCCTTTTGTCATCGGTCCACCAGGCCCGACTCTTGGGCTATCCGCGGTGTTATGCTTTCCCACATCAGGGGCATCAGGTGAATTCCGCGAATACCTTGTATTTTTCTTAGTTCCCGGATTGTTTCCACTGCAATTTTTATGCCTTCTTCCCTGGGGTCCTCGGCGTTTTCCATGCGTTGAATGATATCCGGGTCAATGCGCATTCCCGGTACATCTTGCCGCATATAAAGAAGCGCGTTGACCGATTTGACCGGCATCACCCCGGCAAGAATGGCTGTTTTTTCATGAAGTTTCTCTTCCCGAACCATTTGCATCCACCGCTGCATTCGCTCGATGTCAAACACCGGCTGGGTCTGGATAAATTGGGCGCCGGCCCGGACCTTTTTCGCCAAACGTAAGACGCGCATTTCCAGGGGATCGGCAAAAGGATTGGCTGCACCACCGATGAATAATGCTGGTGGGGTCTTGATTTGCTCCCCGGAAAGAAAGAAACCCTCTCTCAAGCTCCGGGCAGTTGCAATCAACTGTACCGAATCGAGATCAAAAACCGGTTTGGCTTCGGGTTGATCTCCAAAATGTTGATAATCTCCACTTAAGCAGAGTACGTTTTCTATGCCTAAGGCAGCCATCCCTAACAAATCACTTTGCAGTGCCAGCCGGTTGCGGTCCCGGCAGGTCATCTGTACAACCGGTTCGAGCCCTTCGTCAAGACAAATCTTTGCCGAAGCGATACTGGAGAGCCGTACCACGGCCGTCTGGTTGTCGGTAATATTCACGCCGTCCACGTTGCGAAAATGGGGGCATTTTTTACGGATGGCTTTTCCACTGCTGCTGCGGGGCGGACCCAGCTCTGCCGTAAAAACAAATCCACCGGCTTCAATTTTTTCTTTTAGTGTCATTTCGCTTTTCTCTCCCAATATAAAATATCGGCGGTTCGATTCGCTTCTTGAAGACGTTCAACCACGCGGATGTCTTTTCCAATTCCCAGTTATGGATTTTTTCGATGCGCTGCAGTAGAGAAAGCCTGCCCAGAAAACGAGCCCGCTTGTAAATCCGGTACCAGATGCATTTTCGTTGGGGATATACTTCACAGGTACCGTTTTCTCCGGTACCACCGCAGGGGCCGTTGCGCAGCCGCTTGGGGCAGCGCTGGGAACATACAAAGGCAGTATGGCTGAGTAAACACTCACCGCAGTGCTGACAACGAAAAAGTGTAACCTTAACGATATCTTCAACGAAAAGCATGATCCTTGATAGAATCTTTTCACTGCCGGTGGGTGTGCTCTTTCGCAGTGTGGCGATATCGCTTAAACCTCTCTCTTGTGCCATTATTTTCTCCTCATTTATTTACAATGAATATACCCACGATGCCGTGGCCATTTCCTGCTCCTTGCTGCAAAGACATCTCCAGCTCCCGCAGGGCATAGGCCAGTTGGGATTCCACCACATTGGCCCTGGTATCTTCCAGCTCCATATTGAATTGCCCGATTCCCGCGATGACCTGTTTCATATGATCCAGCATATTTAACAGGACCCGGGGGGCATCCGCCCGATGCACGTCAGCGGTTGATGGAGCATCAGGGATGGGTTTTCCGCCCTCATGTTCCCGGCATAGGGCCATGGTGTATCGTATTAACGAATTCCAGCAGGACTGGAATTGCTGAAAAAAAGGGTCGGGGAGCCGGATGTCAGGATGGGGGACATAATCGATGAGGAGCCGGTCCAGGTCGGTTCGTACATTTTTCTCTAACAGAGAGTTCACCGCTTTACGAAGCGGTTTCAGGTGAGGATTGTAATCATGCGTATCCATGTGCCGGCCCACAAAGATCGACCGGTCGCCAATATATTTTGTTTCAAGTTTAATCCCGCCGGTCTTTTCGACCCGTTCGAGCATTTTTAAGATTTCTTCACGGCACAGCAGCCTCAGTTTGAGGGGAGTTAACCTGGTTTTATCACGCTGATGGGGAGGGTAAATGTACGAGATATAGTAATCCATCCATTGTTCGCGGTGGGTGTCATTGTCCCATAACTGCTGCCATTCGTAGGAATACCGGCTCAGCCAATCGCCCACCAGGACAGCACCGTCTCCGGCATGGTTGATAATGTCGGAGAAGAGCTTAACGGTCTGATTCTCGTTAAGGTGAGACAGGGCCCCGTATGAGGTTAAGTAGATATCATAGGGGGGCTCTCCTTTTTCGAGCGGCAGACCGGTGGAAAAATCACCCCACTGGAATTCCATGCCGGGATGTTCCCCCCAGCGCTGCACATTCTGGTTGAGAAGGTCCCGGTTGATTTCGATGCCTTTGTACTGTTCCAGGTGATTTTCCGGGATAAGGTAGACCTGGTTTTTCGTTAACCCGGCATTGGGTTGAATCATTTTCATCAGTAATTCGTAACCGTCTCCACTGCCGCAGCCCAGGTCCAGTATGCGGATTCCTTTCTTTTGCTTTAGCTTGCGTTCTAAAAGAGTTTCGATGTGGGGGCGCATGAAAAAGCGGGTGACTTCGTCTTCCCAATAAACACGGACATTGTCGTATTTCCCCTGGAGCCCGGTTCCGCGAACATATTTACCGCTGGCTACAGCCTGGGAGTATGGGTCGTTGTTCTTCTTTTTATCGGTCATTGTTCAATTTTATATTTAAGTCTATTTCAGTTTTTCCAGGGCTTCGAACGCATCTTCACAGTAATAGTCGGCCCCTATTTTTTCTGCGAATTCAGCAGAAAGAGGTGCGCCGCCGATAAAGACCTTGACCTTGTCTCTTAATCCTTTTTCTTTCAATTTCTCGATGACTTCGGGCATATGCTCCATGGTGGTGGTCAGCAGCGCAGAGAGTCCCACATATTGGGCATTGGTTTCTTCTACAGCGGCGACGATTTTATCCGCCGGGATGCCGGTGCCTAAATCGTTCACCTGGAAACCGGAACCCCGCAGCAGGGTGGCAACGATATTTTTGCCGATATCATGGAGGTCGCCTTCCACCGTGGCCAGCACAAATCGATCCATGCTCTGTACATCCTCTTTAACCAGGTGGGGTTCCAGCATTTTTATGGCTTCGCTGACGCATTCCGCGGCAGCCATCATATCAGGTAAGAGATATTCATTGCTCTCGTATAGATGACCCACCTGTTCCATTCCTTTGTTAAGGGATTCGTTGATGATGTCATGGGGGGAGACATTTTCTTCCAGGGCCTGCTTAACAAGCTCTTTTACCCCCGGCTGACCAACCATATCACCGTCGAAACCTTCATCCTCACTGTCAAGTCTTCCCTCAACGATATTCTTCTTAATCTCCGCTAAAATTTCTTTCATGTTTGACTCCTTCATTTCATGTCATGTGACCTGGGGCTCGAAATAACCGGCAGGTAAGAGCCCGGGTACTTCTTTATATATTTTTTCGATTAACCGGTCTTCCAACTTTTCTCCGGGTGCGGAAAGGATTTCCCCCAGCCGCTGCAGGGCTTTAACAAGCACCTGGTCTTCCTCTTCATGTGTCTCAAAGGGATAGTGAGGACTGACCAGTCCCATTCTCCTGGCTTTGCGGATGTGCCTGGCAAAAAGCCCGGTGGTTGAAGCCACCACTTTCCTCACTTCTTTTACTGCGGCTTCGGTTTCTTCTTTATAGAAAGCGGGCTGCCTTAAAATCTGGCGGGCAATACCGATATGCGCATCGTCAAGAACTGCCTGCAGCGGACAAAAGATATTGGTTTTATCCAGCAGACCGAACGCATAATGAATGTATTGGGCGCCTGCGCCAGCCACTTCAAGCTGGGAAAAGACCTTTTCAATGGTTGCTTGCAGCCCCGGGACCCGGGCATCGCCTACGCCTGCCGTAGAATAACAGGGGATGTCGTAGTTCTTTGCCATTTGAATACAATCGATGTTGTAATGGATAAATTCTGGAGCCCCATAGAGGTCGTGCAAATTATCCAGCCGGGCCCGTACAGGGACGGCACCATAAATGACTGGAGTTCCCGGGTTCACCACCTGGGTCAGGGTAATGCCCGCCAATATCTCAGCGTTTATTAATGCCACCATACCCTCTTCCCGGATAGGTGCCGTCGAACCTCCCTGTGGGGAGCTGGATACAACTAAAGGCATCCCCTTACGGGCAACAGCAATCAGCTTTTCTGTGGTATCTTCCACCATCTGCAGAGGACTTTTGATCAGGCAGGTAATAAAAGAGAAGATGGGATTTTCTTTGAGTTGATCAGATCCTCCGGCTGCAATTTCTGCCATTCGTATCACATCATCGAGGCGTTCCAGGTTCACGATCCCGGCCTGGATGTGTTTGCTCATATACATCAACGATGCCATAAATACATTGACATCCTTGTTGTCTTTGGTAATTTCAGGGTCCTGGATGTTTACATTGCGAATGAAGAAATCCACGTTTTCCAGGCTGCTGCATAGTTTGGCTGACTGACAGAGGTGTCTAACCGTTCCCCGTTTTTTAATATAGACGGGCCTGGAGATTTTAACCCCGGGATCATCCTTTTTGACGAAGTCAGCCAATTGGGTTTCCAGGTAAATGTTGGTTTCCGAACCGGTGCCGAAATAAACATTCGGGAGCTGGGAATCCAGTAATAAGCGGTTCTCTGGTTTTCTTGCCCCCAGCACCACCCGGGAAGGTGCGTTCTCAAGAGCCGTCATCACCAGGTTTTCCGGGAAACGGACCTTCCAGGTCACGGTGGTCCCTTTCTCTTTGGTTACAGTGCACCCGGCACGGCCCAGTAAGTCTGCGGCATGTTCGTTGTGACATATGATTCCCGGATCCTCCAGGATAGATAAAGACGCCTGGTGCAGGAGTTTTATTTGTTCGTCGTTAATCCGTTGTTTCGGCTTCACCAATGTGCCTGTTCTGTAACTATTATTCATGAGGTTGGCTCCTTCTCTTGTTTATCTATAAAACCTCTTTTATGTCTGATTTTTGGGGATCTGTTTCGAATTCGCCTTTTCTTACGGCGCGGGTATAACCGCGGCAGTGTTTGTCTTTGCCGGAAATCATTTTGCCCAGTATGATGGCCTTTTGTATCCGGGTATTGGTGGGATCACAAATTGCTGCATCAAGACCGTGGGAAATTGCGGCTAACATGAAGACCGCGTTTATCCTGGGTCGTTTCGGCAGGCCGTAAGATATATTGGAGACTCCCATGGTGGTTTTTATGTCCGGGAATTCCTCCTTTAAAAGTCTTAATGTCTCCAACGCGATTTTTCCATTATTAAAATTGGCAGAAAGAGGTAAAACCAATGGATCAAAAAATATCTGCTCCTTTGATATTCCTGCTTTTTCGGCTTTCTGAAAAATTTCCCGGCAGGCGGCAGCGCGCTCCTCCTTTTTATCCGGCACTCCAATGACGTCCATTCCCAAAGCAATGACGGAAGCACCCCGTTCAGCAGCGATGGGCAGTATTTCTCCCAGGATGCGATCGTCATTTTTTACAGAATTAATGAGCCAGGGGCGCCGGTTGTCGATATGTTCGGCTGCCTTGCGGATAATCACCGGGTTTGCCGAATCAATGCTCAATTTCTTTTGTGTGGTTTCCAGGGCAATATCTATCAACCAGCACATATCTTCAATTTCTTGCTTTTCATCACCCGCCCCTGTACCGGCATTGAGATCGATGAAATGGGCCCCGGCCTTATCCTGCTTCTCGATCTGCTGCTGTATCGCAGTGCGCTCATGAGAAAGAATGGCTTTAGCAATGGACTTCCGGCTGGCATTTATTTTTTCGCCGATGATAATCATAACCTTACCTCCTTTTTGTCATATGGTTTATCTTTATCTCTTATCACGGTAGTGTTCTGCCCTAATATTGGGGAAAGCCCCCATCAAGGACTGTGCTAACTCCTCGTCAAGATATAACCGGGGACTCTGGGAAAGTATTTCATTTACGATTTCATTTGCTCTCCGGGCAGTGGTTTTACTCCCGTTGTTCATCCAGTCCTCACGTTTCTCTCTATTGCTTAACCCCGGGAAGAAATGTTCTTTGTGCATATATTTTCGCGTATGGCGATCTGCGATAAAGTTTCCTCCGGGGCCGGCATTCTTTATCTGTTCAAATGCCAGCGTATCCTCGTTAACCTCGATTCCCTTGACCGCTCGGGAAGCCATGCCAAGAATTTCATTATCGATGACCAATTTCTCCTTGCTGACCGTGTTGGCAAATTCCATCAACCCGGCGGCATCGTGGATAAAATCACCGCCGGCCAGGGCAACGAGTAAATCATTAAACGCTGTTTCATAACCGCACTGGGCATCGAGGGTCTTGGCATCACTGATGCCGGCTGTAGAGTAATAGGGGAAACCGTAAAACCTGGCAAGCTGGGCAGCGGCAGCATTGAGCATTCCGCTTTCCACCGGCCCACCCAGGTATCTCACATCATGTAGATCGACCGAGGTGGCCACACTACCGTAGATGACAGGTGCACCGGGATTGGCCAACTGGGTGAGCATCGTCGTGATAAGGCCATCACAATTCTGGATGACCAATGTACCCGCCAGGGTCACCGGGGCTGTCGCACCGCACAGCGGCTCCACGGGCACGGCAACGGGAATACCTTCCCTGGCCAACCGGATCATAAATGAACTGTACTTGTTGTCTAATCTAAGCGGGCTGATACCACAGGTAATCATGGATATAAAAGGCCTCTCTCTTAAAGCTTCGGGACTTCCGGCTATTTTTTCAGCCATGGCAATAACCTCCCGGATACCCTTTTCAGTATATATCCCACCCATGATGTGTTTGGAAGTGAAGCACATACCGGCGAAAAACCTGTTGATGTCGACATCCTCCAGGGGCAATTCGTTAGGGTACGTGGGTAAGAGCATGATATGAATATTCTCCAGGCGATCCACCAGGCGAATGATATCGATGAGGTCCCGGAGGTTAGCGGGACGTTGTTCCATTGAGTCGTAATCGAGAACATTTAATGCCGTACCACCCGTCCCAAAATAAACATTCCCTGAACCCAGAGTATGATCATGCTTGTTTTCACGTCCGTATAGGGTTACCCGGGCAGGAACGCTGGAAAGTAATTCAGTAATTGTCGATTCGTTGAGGCGAATGACGTGTCTTTGGTGGTCCACCCCGGCAGCCACTCTTTTAAAGACATCAAAGGCTTCGGGTTCCAGGACTTCAAATCCCACCTCATTTAATACCCGCACACTTGTTTCATGTATTCGTTGAATGTCTTCGGATGTCAATGGTTGGTACTGCCAGCGCTGAGAGCCTGTTTCCTGTCCGGATAATGTTTTGGATATTTTTTTTTCTTTGATTAAATCTCTCATTTTTTTTCACTCCTTCGATATGGACAATTGACTTTTGGACAATCTATACAGAGGTTCCCGGAAAATTTCGAATTCGCCGGACATATTCCGATTACACCGGAAACCGATTTACGAGGTGACATAAAAGAATCTTCAGACAATTCGACTCCAATGGTCTCGTGGGGCAAAATCTTAAAGATTTCACACTGTTCACTGATGGGCCAATCGCAGTACCCCGGGCTGTAACGCAAGGTGGTTTTTTCCTCCCGGCTCAACTTCTCATCGATATAATTTTGAGTATATTCG